>JAEEGI010003518.1_pt1 | contig 37278 bp, 29 predicted proteins | sample 8958751 | NCBI WGS metagenome assembly JAEEGI01 (sample SAMN16246545, study PRJNA631951) | gut metagenome | biome: gut microbiome; feature: rumen; material: KS-attached | host: Bos | place: Iran: Karaj | collected 2018-10 | reverse complement strand
AGTACACGGCTTACATAGAAATCACATTTTTTTCAAATTCTTTTGATTGATTTAGTGGATGTAGAAATCTATAATTAGATTTACACCAAGGGAGATACATAGCAGTTAGGTGCTGCTTGTATCTCCCTGTTTGTATTTAGCTGGCAAAGGAGGGGTTATTATGAGTAGTGCTATTAAAAGAAGTGGTTCTGTTGTTTTTAGTTTTATTCTTGCACTGATTCTGTTAGTATCCGGTAGTGTTTCATCTGTCCGGGCTGCTGAAGCTAAAACCATTAGCTTACCTGTCAGTTATGCTAATAAGATTTCAGATGTACCTGCTGGCTTAGGTGAGAATGTGTTAAACACAGTAGATGTTGTGGCAACACTTTCTACAGAAAAAATAGGGGAGGGTACAGTGATTACTTTGAGTGGAATCCCAAGTGATTGCATTAACTTCCAGGCAGATAAGAAATACACTGTGGTTATTTCTGAAGGAGATAAAGCTTCAACAACCTACGGTGGTTGGTATAAAGGCGAAAGCTATCAGGATGGTATGATTTCCTATGTAGTCAAAACAGATGCAAAGGAGATTACAATATCCTTTGGAAATTGGGAAACAAAATATAATAGCGGGCAGGATGCTTGCTATTTGATTGGAAATGATGGAAGTGTAAATATAAAATAAAAAATAAACGCGGCAACATTAAAGTTTGCCGCGTATTTTTATGCTTTGATTTCTTCTTCGTGCTTTCGTTGGATATCTTCTAGTGCTGAAAGCATTGGTCTAACATCTTTATTAAGGAGGATTCTATCAATATAATTCTTAGTTATTTTAAAAACTGTACCGCTGAGAGTTACAACACCGATAAGGTTAGGGATTGCCATCATACCGTTAAGAGTATCGGAAATGTCCCATGCCAGAGATAAATCCATGGTGGCGCCTATAACTATGAACAGTACAAAGATGATTTGATAGAATTTGATATTCTTTCTACCAAATAGGTATTCAAAGGCCTTACTTCCATATTGGCTCCAACCTAGTGTTGTGGAAAAAGCGAATAGAAGAATGGAGATTGCGATAAAGCCAGAACCGAATTTGCCAAAAACAGTTGAAAATGCTTCGGCAACAAGCGCGGTAGAAACCTGAGAGGAAAGAACAGCGCCTGTATTTAGATCAACTAATCCACTGGAAAGAACAGCAAAAGCTGTGATTGTACACACAACGATTGTGTCAGCAAATACTTCGAAGATTCCCCACATACCTTGAACCACTGGTTCTCTAACATTTGAACTAGAATGAACCATGACAGAAGAACCAAGACCGGCTTCGTTTGAGAATACACCTCGCTTCATTCCCCATTGAACAGCCATGGAAATACCGCTACCTACAATTCCACCACCTACAGCTCTCATGCCAAAGGCACCTTTGAAAATGGAAACAAAAACTGCGCCGAACTGGTTGATATGGAAAAGGCAAACGATGAGTGCGCAAATAAGATAAATGATAGCCATGAAAGGAACCAGCTTTTCTGTGACAGCTGCAATTCTTTTTAGTCCACCGACAATAACAAGCGCTCCAAAAATCATCAGACAGATACCAGTTATAATAGAAGGAACCCCGAAAGCAGAGTTAATATTTACTGCTATGGAATTGACTTGTCCCATGTTTCCAATACCGAAGGAAGCGCAAATGCAAAATACGCTAAAAAGTATGGCAAGGAAAGAACCTAGATGACGGCAACCCTTTTTAGAGCCAAGTCCATCTCGAAGATAATACATGGCACCGCCACACCATTCGTTCTTTTCATTTCTTCTTCTGTAATAGATACCAAGTACATTTTCAGAAAAGTTTGTCATCATACCAAAGAATGCTACAATCCACATCCAAAAGATGGCTCCTGGTCCACCTGAGGCAATGGCTGCAGCAACACCTGCAATATTTCCAGTACCGATTGTGGCAGCAAGAGCAGTGCAAAGACTTTGGAATTGCGAAATTTGAGTATCTTCTTTGTGAGTATGGGCTGTGACTTTAGAGTCTTTAAAAATACCGCCGATGGTATTTGAAATCCAATGCTTGAAATGAGAAATCTGGAAAAACTTGGTAAGACAAGTCATTAAGATTCCAGTGCCCACCAAAAGAACAAGCATTGGAAGTCCCCAAACAAAACCGTTGATTGCGTTATTAATAAGTTCGACTTTTGATAAGAAGTTATCCATAGCTCCTCCCTAAATGTTTGTTAAATTAAAATATTATTAATGGAAGAATATCACAATACTTTAGCAGTGTAAAGTGATAAATAATAAAAACCACTTGCATTATTTTGTCCATTGTAGCAATATAGTGTGTGGTAAAACTTAATAGACGGGAGCTTGTATACAGGCTGAGAGGAAGGTGTGACCTTCGACCGATACCTGATTTGGATAATGCCAACGTAGGGAACACGTTAGATATTTGCGGAAGCTATTTGAGTAATCAGGTAGCTTCCTTTTTTGTTATCTGGAGGGTACTTAAGTTTAAAAGGAACTGAAAGGAGAATAGTGATGGTATTAATCAATGGTAACAAGGAACAAGCCGCTGGTAAAACTATTGCTGGGATTGTTGAGGAATACAATTACGACATTAAGACGATTGCAGTTGAGTTAAATGAAGAAATTGTATCCAAGTGTGATTACAGCAAAACCATTCTAAAAGAAGATGATGTGGTAGAGGTTGTTAGCTTTGTTGGTGGAGGCTGATTGAAATGGTTAGTAAGGAAGAGTTTTTTGAAGCACTGATAGCACGCCACGGCAAAGAGAATCAGGAAAAATTTTTGAATGCATCAGTAGCCATCTGTGGTTTAGGCGGGTTAGGCTCGAATATTGCAATATGTTTGGCGCGAGCAGGTGTAGGAAGGTTGATTCTAATCGATTTTGATAAGGTGGATGTTACTAATCTACATCGTCAACAGTACAGGTTTAGCCAGGTTGGGATGAATAAGACTGATGCTTTGAAGGAAAACTTGTTGGAGATTAATCCATTTATAGGGATTGATTGTCATACAGTAAAGGTTGATGAAGCTAATCTTGCAAAATTGATTAAAGAAGCTGACATAGTTTGCGAAGCTTTTGATAAAGCGGAATGTAAGGCAATGCTTGTAAATTATGTGCTTGAAAACTGTAGGGATAAATACATTTTATCTAGCTCTGGAATGGCTGGCTTTGGCAGCGCAAATGAAATAAGGACAAAGAAGTTGGGTGAGAAGTTTTATCTATGTGGAGATGGAGTAAGTGATGTAAATGATGGTATTGGTCTAATCGCAAGTAGAGTGATGGTATGTGCAGCTCATGAGGCACATATACTTTTAAGAATATTAATGGGTGAGGTAACACCGTAATTATAAGTAGAAAGGGATTCGAATAATGGAAAATGATAAGTTAGTTATTGGCAACAAAGAGTTTAATTCAAGATTTATCCTTGGTTCTGGAAAATATTCTATGAAGCTGGTTGATGCGGCAATAAAGGATGCAGGTGCAGAAATGGTTACACTTGCGGTTAGAAGAACAAATACAAAGGAAGAAGAGAATATATTAGATTACATTCCAAAGAATGTAACACTATTGCCAAATACAAGTGGAGCTAGAGATGCAAAAGAGGCAGTAAGAATCGCACGTCTTGCAAGAGAGTTAGGTTGTGGTGATTTCGTAAAGATTGAGATTATGAGAGATAGCAAATATCTGCTTCCAGACAATTACGAGACAATCAAAGCCACAGAGATTCTTGCAAAAGAAGGATTTGTGGTATTGCCATATATGTATCCAGATTTAAATGTAGCAAGAGAACTTGTGAATGTAGGTGCTGCGGCAGTTATGCCACTGGCTTCTCCTATTGGTTCTAACAAGGGTCTTGCTACAAAAGAGTTTATACAGATATTAATAGATGAAATAGAACTTCCTATTATAGTAGATGCAGGAATTGGCGCTCCATCTCAGGCGTGCGAGGCAATGGAGATGGGTGCCGCTGCTATTATGGCAAACACTGCACTTGCAACAGCTGGAGATTTGCCAATGATGGCATCAGCATTCAAGGCAGGAATTGAAGCAGGACGTAAGGCTTATTTAGCTGGACTTGGAAGAGTGCTTACAAGAGGGGCTTCAGCATCAGATCCACTTACAGGATTTTTACATTAGGAGGCAGACATGGAAAATCATTTTTTGATAGATTCAGATAAGCTGACACAGACAGCGTTGGAGAAAAAGCATAGGCTTGAGACAGATCCAAGCAGTAGAATCGACCATATGAAATATCTGCCTGGAATGGACGTAATTGAATCAGACGTGTGCGAGCATGTTATGAAGGAAATGAAGTCTTATGATTACAGTAAGTACTCTGCGAAAGATGTTAGAAGAGCTTTAGCAAAGGATAAATGTGATATAGAGGATTTTAAAGCCCTACTTTCACCAGCAGCTGAACCATTTTTGGAGCAAATGGCAAGAAAGGCAAAGCTTGAAACCAGCAAGCACTTTGGAAATACAGTATATCTATTCACTCCATTATATATTGCAAACTACTGCGAAAACTATTGTGTCTACTGTGGTTTCAATTGCTATAACAAGATAAATCGATTAAAGCTTTCTTTAGAACAGATAGAGCATGAGATGAAGGTTATTTCTGACAGTGGAATGGAAGAAATCCTGATTCTTACCGGTGAAAGTCCATCAAAGTCAGATGTTGAGTACATCGGTGAAGCCTGCAAAATCGCAAGAAAATATTTTAGGATGGTTGGAATCGAGATTTATCCTGTAAATGTAAAGGATTATAAATATCTGCATGAGTGTGGTGTGGATTATGTCACAGTGTTCCAGGAAACCTACGATACAGATAAATATGAAACACTACACCTGATGGGAAACAAGAGAATATGGCCTTATAGATTTGATGCACAGGAAAGAGCATTAATGGGAGGCATGCGAGGGGTAGCATTTTCTGCATTGTTAGGATTATCTGATTTTAGAAAGGATGCATTGGCTAGTGCATTACATGTATATTATCTCCAGAGAAAGTATCCATATGCAGAGATGTCACTTTCATGTCCTAGATTAAGACCTATTATTAATAATGAAACAATTAATCCATTAGATGTTGGCGAAAAGCAACTGTGCCAAATCCTATGTGCCTATAGAATATTCCTTCCATTTGTAGGAATTACTGTTTCTTCAAGGGAAACTGCCCAGTTTAGAAATGGTATTGTAAAGATTGCAGCAACTAAAGTGTCTGCAGGAGTATCAACAGGAATAGGAGACCATGAAGAGAAGTATACAGGTAAAAACCAAGAAACAGAGGCTGGTGATGAGCAGTTTGAAATTTCAGACAGTAGAAGTCTTGCCTGCATGTACGATGATATCAAGCAAGAAGGCTTGCAGCCAGTACTGAATGATTATATATATGTTTCCTAAAAGCCTAGAAGAATGCCTTTTACAGGCATTCTTCTATTTTCATGTTTCGGTCGTCAATGTAGACGTCGCAGGTAATCTTTCTACTATTATTACCATACAACGCAACTACTTCAGGTAGGTTGTCATTAATTGCGTCAAAGGTAAGCCCTTGCTGTTCACACCAGGCTGTAGCATCAGCTAAAGCTTTACCAGCACGGCAGGTCCATAGGATAATTCTGTTGCCCAGTGACTGTTGACGCTTTAAATAATGAATTAAAGGAAGATTAGGCTCTCCAAGGCCGGGCCAATCACTGTAACATAATGTGTTGTCGAAATCTACAGCAATAATTTTAGATGAAAGTTCCATAGGCATTATCTCCAATTAAAATTCTAAGCAGCGATATATTCTAAATATTCATCCTCTGTTGCGAATAGTTCATATTCGCCATCTACATACCCCATATAACCACAATCAATAATGTATCCCTTCATATTAATACCTCCGTTCGCCTGGTTCATTTATTAACTGAGATTATAATAAGGCATTTTGATGTCCATAAATAAACCCTCAAAAAACGTAGGGTATAAATCCTGCAATTTTAAATTCACTTGCATGCGCAACTTACACTGCAGATGCAATTAGAAGACATGGTGGAATGCCATCTTTAGAGCTTTCACACTCTGGTATGTTTGCTGGCACATACATGACAGACAAGACAAAGCAAAAGACAATGAAGCAGTGGGGTCCTATGGACACAGTTAGACCTGATGGCGTAGAGGTTCAGGGTATGACTAAGGATATGATTGATGATGTGCGCGGTAGTTCCTAAGAAGCCTCCATGATTTACGAGTTTGTTAACGAGGGCTTGGGTATTGGAATTGATGTAGATATTCACAGTAAGAAGGCAATTTCTACAGACGTGAATCTTATCCCTATCGAAGATGCAATACCATGGAGTGTTTACGTGGTTTATAATAACAACAAATTAGACGACATTCATATGAAGTCATTTTTGGAAATGATTGGTTCTTAGGAACCTAACAGTTGCAAAAAAAGACAAATGGGTTTATCATACATTTGCTTTTAATTTAATAGGACAGTTCGTTTGTACCATCCTGTCCCTAAACAAAACCAGGACTTATTTTCTTTATGAATAATTTAAGGCTGTAGGTATATCTGCAGCCTTTTTTCTTTGGATAATTTCGTCCTGTTCAGGAGGATTTTCAATGTATTTTTTAACTGCAGAAGCGTCCTTTGATGGCGCACATTTTTTGTCAGGCTATGAAGGCAAATGTTCAAATCTTCATGGCCATAGGTGGAGAGTTATTTTAAAAATCAAGGCTGATGAATTACAGGAAAGTGGTCAGCAGCGTGGAATGGTTGTTGATTTTTCAGATGTGAAAAAAGCTTTGAAGGTGGAGACAGATTACTTCGACCATACATTTATATATGAAAGAGATACTTTAAAGGAAAGAACTGTTGATGCTTTAAATGAGGAAGGCTTTTTGATGCGAATAGTAGATTTCAGACCTACTGCGGAAAACTTTTCCAAATATTTTTATGATAAGTTCGCAGGATATGGTTTTGATGTGGCTGAGGTTACAGTCTATGAAACTCCTAACAATTGCGCAAGCTATAGTATGTAGGAGGACAGTATGGCTATATTTCATGTAGTAGAAAAATTTGTAAGCATCAATGGCGAAGGGCAACACGCAGGTGAACTGGCGGTGTTCATAAGATTAAGAGGCTGCAATCTAAATTGTAGCTATTGCGATACAAGATGGGCATGTACTAGTGATGCTGCCGCAGATGATATGACTGAAGAGGAGATTATCAACTATATCAAATCCACAGGTGTTAAACGTGTAACGTTAACAGGTGGTGAGCCATTGATGGCGGAAAATATTATGGTTCTTCTACAAGCTCTATCAAAGCAAACAGAACTTAAAATAGAAATTGAAACAAATGGAAGTATAGATATTAAAGACTTCGCTGCAATTTCTAATCCACCAGCCTTTACGCTAGATTACAAGCTTAAAGGCTCTGGCATGGAGGATAAAATGTTGACAGATAATTTTAAGTATCTTACAGCAAAGGACACAGTGAAATTTGTTTGTTCCGACATATCTGAACTTGAAAGGGTATGTGAGATAGTTGATAGGTATCGTATAAGCGATAAATGTACAGTGCTAATCAGTCCAGTGTTTGGAAGGATTGAGCCGGCGGACATGGTTAATTATATGATAAGTCACAATAGAAACGACATTAGGTTACAGCTTCAGCTACACAAATTTATTTGGGATCCAAATAAAAGAGGAGTGTAACAGAAAGGACAAAAATGGCTATTGATAAAGAGCTTATAAAAGAAAGCGTAAGAAATATATTGATTGCACTTGGAGATAATCCCGACAGACCAGGACTTAAGGAGACTCCAGATAGAGTTGCAAGAATGTACGAAGAGGTTTTTGAGGGAATGAACTACAGTAATCAGCAGATTGCAGATATGTTCAACAAAACCTTTGATGAAGATTACTATGATGATAACAATCAGGATTTGGTTTTTGTAAAGGATATAGAGGTCTTTTCCTACTGCGAGCACCACCTTGCACTTATGTATGATATGAAAGTAAGTGTTGCTTACATTCCAAATGGAAAAGTGATTGGCCTTTCAAAGATTGCAAGAATAGCAGACATGGCAGCCAAAAGATTGCAGCTCCAGGAAAGAATAGGAAATGATATAGCAGAAATAATTACACTTGTTACAGGCTCGGAGGATGTGGCTGTATTTATAGAAGCAAGTCATTCCTGTATGACAGCCAGAGGTATTAAAAATGCTGGTGCCAAAACTCAGACTCAAACCTTAAGGGGCAGATTTAAAACAGATTCAAACTTATTACAAAGATTATTATAAGGAGCAATAATGAAAGCATTAGTACTTATCAGTGGAGGGTTGGACAGCACCACATGTCTGGCTCTTGCAGTAGAAGAATACGGAAATGAAAATGTGGTTGGTCTATCTATTTTTTATGGCCAGAGACATGATAAGGAGATTAAGGCGGCAGACGCAGTATGCGATTACTATAAGGTAGAGCATATTACACTGGATTTATCTACAATGTTCCAGTTCAGTGATTGTAGCTTGTTAAAGCATTCTGATGAGGAGATCCCAGAAGGCGCTTATGATATACAGCTAAAAGAAACAAATGGCAAGCCGGTAAGCACTTATGTACCATTTAGAAATGGATTGTTCTTATCAAGCGCAGCTGCCATCGCCTTATCAAAGGGCTGCTCAAAAATATATTATGGCGCACATGCAGATGATGCGGCGGGAAATGCATACCCAGATTGTTCTAGCGATTTCAATAATGCTATGAACAAGGCAATCTATGAAGGCAGTGGAAAGCAGCTACAAATAGAAGCACCATTTATAGGTCTTAACAAAGCCGGTGTTGTAAAAATAGGCTTAGAGTTGAATGTACCTTATGAGCTTACATGGAGCTGTTACGAAGGTCATGATAAGGCCTGCGGAAGATGCGGAACATGCATAGACAGAAAAAAGGCATTTGAGCTAAACAAAACAGCAGACCCAATCGAATACGAGGATTAATTTGGAGGATTAAAATGAGCGAAAGAAAAGACGAAGGCACACTTACATTACTTGGAAATAAAAATAACACATATCCAGACAACTATGCACCTGAAATGCTTCAGACATTTATAAACAAGCATCCTGATAATGATTATTTTGTAAAATTCAACTGCCCTGAGTTTACATCACTTTGTCCTATAACAGGACAGCCTGATTTTGCAAACATCATCATCTCATACGTGCCAGGTGAAAAGATGGTAGAATCAAAGTCACTTAAGCTGTATTTATTTAGTTTTAGAAATCACGGTGATTTTCACGAGGATTGCGTAAATATAATAATGAAGGATTTGATTAAACTGATGGAGCCAAAGTATATTGAGGTGTGGGGTAAGTTCACACCAAGAGGTGGCATTTCCATCGACCCATATTGTAACTACGGAAAACCAGGTACAAAGTGGGAGGATGTTGCATGGCAGCGTTTAATGAATCACGATATGTACCCAGAGAAGGTTGATAATAGATAAAAAAAGAAATCCCTAAAAAGGATTTCTCATAAAAAATTCATATTATTCCCCTTTCATACAACCTAGATATATAATAAAGGATGAATTGTCACAGAAGTGTCACACTAAATAAGCATTAGGAGAATTAACAATGACGAGAAGAGAAATTGCAATGGAAAATTTTAAGAAGGGTTACAATTGTTCTCAATCAATTGTATTGGCCTTTGAAGATATATTACCTATGGATGGGGCAACACTATCCAAGATGGCATCATCCTTTGGTGGAGGAATGGGAAGACTGCGCGAGGTGTGCGGATCTGTAACAGGTATGTTTATGGTGGCAGGTCTTTTATACGGATATGATGGACCAGAAACTGGTGAGATAAAGGCAGAGCATTATGCAAGAATCCAGGAGCTGGCGCATAGATTTGAAGAAAAGCATGGCACTATCATCTGTAGAGAAATGTTAGGCTTAGAGGTTAAGCATGACGTTCCAGTTCCAGAGGCTAGAACAGAGCAATATTATAAGAAGCGTCCTTGTCCAGAAATAATAGGGGATGCCGCAGAAATACTGGAAAAATATATAGAAGAAAATAAGCCTTTATAAAAAATCAGCATAAAAATAAAAAAATTTCCAAAGTGTAACTAGTTTGTAACAGGTCGAATTATAGAATGGCATTACAGAATCCAAAGTGGGTTAATACATTTACGTGTTTAATACTAGAGAGAAGTGATTGGAGGTTTTTTTATGGCAAGAGGAAAATCATTTAAACAGAGATTTTTATCATTATTGGTAATAATCTTGATGGTGGTTGCTATAGTTGCACCATCAGTACCAACTTATGCTGCTGTAAAAGACAAGATTGATGTAGGTCAACCTTCTTATGACGCGGTTTCTGGAACGATGACCTATAGTAACTGTCTAGGTACAGGTGCTAATCTTTACAAAAGTATTGTTATTAACTTTACTTCTGTAAGAACTAATGGTGAGAAGGCAGTACTACCTAGTAATATGAATGGTTTCACCTATGAGACTAAGCTTAGTACAGATGGTACTTATGTTATCAATATCCCAGAAGGTAAGAACCTGGTTGATATTGCAGCCTATATTAGAAAAATTAAATTCTTAAATTGCCAAAACTCTTCTCAGAAAATTAACTTCTCTATTGGTAGAGATATAGTTAGATACATGACCTTCTATTCAGAAGATACAGGCCATTATTATCAGTTTATCAAGTTTGATCATCAGCTTGGTGGCGCAGCAGGAATCTCAGATCCTACTGGAAAGTCATGGAGATATGGTTCTTGGGAATATGCATACTACACAGCACTTGATATGCAGTATGAAGGTTTGCAGGGTTATCTTGTAACTGTATCTAGTATCCAGGAAGATTTCTTCATTTATCAGACATCTAACGAAATCGGTTGGATGGGTGGTACCAGAATGAATCATGGTGCAGCTGATACAAAGAATGGTATTCCTTATTACAAGACATTTACAGAGCCAAGTAGTCAAACAGATAATGCTATTGGTTATTGGTATTGGTCATGTGGTCCTGATGTCAATGTTAATGGTGGTAAGTTCCTAAATGCTGTTAAGGGTACAGACGCTCTTATGAGAACAGCCGACAGCAATGGAATGTATAATAACTGGAATAGTGGTGAGCCAAACAACTCTAATATAGAGTTTGCTATGACAACACTTAAAATTGGTACAGGTTGGTCTACCGGTGCCAGAAGTGGAAAGATTACTTCTTCATCACCATATTATAAGGCAGTAGGTTATTCATGGAATGATATTAGCTCTACTAACATGGCTCAATATGGTTCTTCAAAGGTTACAGATTATACATCTACAGGCTTCTTTGTAGAGTATGGTGATGCTGTACAAGGATTAACAGAAGAAGGCAAAAAGGAAAAGACTAACTTTGAATTTAAGACAACAACTCAGCCTCTAAGTCACATTTGGAATTTCTATGCACCAGCAGGTTCAGATACAGTTAAGATGTATTGTTCAGCTGCTGAACCAAAGTGTTCATATTTTGCAGTTAATGATTCAACACTTGGTTTAACAATTGATATGCAGATTAAGACTTCTGATGTTGCATATGATGGAAAAACATATAATAGCACAACATTAGTAGGAGATAACGCTATTAAATCAGCGGCAGGTGCTGCTAATACGACAATATCTGATATTAAGTATTACAAGGTTGATGGAGCTGGAATTACATCTGGAGGACAGTTATTAACAGCCCCACCTAAGGAAATTGGTTACTATTATGCAGAAGTAGTTGCAACTGTAAAGAATACAAATCTTGCATCAAATACCGTAACAGCAAAGGCTGTTTCACCATTTAAGATTTATGACCCTGATGCAGATTATGCAGTAGATAGTCTAAATAACAAGCAGTATACCAAGGAGGAGGTTCCTTATCAGCGTAAGGTAACAGAAACAACAGCATATACAGATTTACAGGTTGTTCTTGCAACATCATCAGATCAGCTTTCAATGTACAAGATTGCTGATATGACTTGGAATGATGAGCAGAAGACATTAAACAAGGTTGCATGGGTGCCAGTAGTTCAGGATTGGATTAATAATTCAAACTACTCTAAGTCAGCAGCTTCACCATATGACCTTGCAAATGGAAAAGCATCTTCAAGTACTATTTCTGCATTCTATAAAGATTTGATTCAGAACAAGGGTGGTATAATCATTGATTCTGAAGGAAATGCAAGAAATGAATTAACAGATTTGATTGTAAATCCTGACGGACAGTTTGCATCAATGAGTGATGTATATGTTGATGCAGAAGGCACTGAGGTAAATGCAAGTACTCCTGGCGCAACAAAATATGCGGTTAAATTTGATAATATTAATTATGGTATTTATGCAATACCAGCAAGAGCAGGTTCAAGTAGCTATGCGGTTACAGTAGCAGCTGTATATCCACAGCAGTCAGGCCCACAGGGTAACTACTATGTACAGGATTTATTCACTGTATATATCAAGGAAGTTGAACCTACTATTGAAAAGTTCATCAATGATGAAAAGGAAGATATTGCAGAAATTAATAATACAGCTGATCCTATAGAGTTTAAGATTGACTTCCAGCTTCCTGAATACAAGGATAGACTTACATCTGGTACAGGTAGCGGATATCAGTTATACTTCGAGGATATTATGGCACCAGGCTTCACATTATTAGAAGGCGGTGACTTAGATCTTAAGCTTTACTACTTGTATGAAAATGAAGGCGTAATGGAACAGCAGCTTATTACACAGAATGGTATTCCAACAAGTAGCCCATATAAATTTACAACTTCTAGCGCAGGTGGCGCTGTAGGACTTACAGGTGATAAGGCAGGCGATCAGCTTGACTATGTAAATATCATTACAAAGAATAGTGATTTAGTAGGAAACTACTATCTCCAGAGAAACGATGTACCTATCTTTAATGAGTTCATAGTTGAAAATCAGGCTGATGGTTCACTTAAGATTAGAATTGATTTTGATGAGCCAGCAGTTAGAGCTTGGAAGTATGATTTAGCAAAGAATGAGCATAGAGAAGCATTAGGCTTCAGACTTGTTTACTATGCTTACCTTGATAAGGATGCTAAGATTAATTCTAATGAAAATAGCAATACAGCATATGTATACTATGAAAAGGATTCATCTGGCGGCTCTATGACAGAAATGCATGATACTGTTTATGCTTACACATATGGTTTGAATATCATCAAGATTGATGGTAGTGCAACAGAGAGAAGCTACCTTGCAGGTGCACAGTTCAAGCTTTATAAAGAGTTAACAGATACTCTTACTGAAGAGCAGAAGACAGAATACGAGGCTAACCATGAAGATTACTACGTACTTCCTGGTGAGGCAGGTGGAGAATCAAGATACTTCAAGAAGGTTGTAATCGATAATGGAGTATTTACACAGGGTTCTACTGGTGAGTTTGATACACTTATTTCTGTAGGTAATGAAAAGGGTATCACAGCCCATGGTCTTGCAGATGGTAAGTATATCTTAGTAGAGACAAAGGCTCCTAATGGATACAACGAGTTAGCAGAAGATATTTACTTCGAAATCAATAGACTTACAGAGGATGAGGAACAGCTTAAGACAACAGATAAGTCATTAGTCTGGTTCAGAGAGATTTCAGAAAATTATGATGAAAACGATCCTGAAACAGCTGTTATCAACCAGAATGCATGCATCTCAATTGATGTATACAACTACAGAGGTCTTACACTTCCAAGTACTGGTGGTATCGGTATCCTGTTATTCGTAATCATTGGTACAGTACTCATGGGTACAGTTATTATAATTGCGATAAACAGAAGAAGAATGGAAGAAAACTTCTAAACTTACAATCTACACCCGAAGGCATTAAGCCTTCGGGTGTTTTTTGCTTTACAAAAAATTACAAAATTATATGTAACGACTTTGTAACATGACCTGGTCTAAAATGTAATCATCATAAAGGAAAATGTCAAAATGCAAGAAGAAATGGAAGGTGGCATTATGAAAGGTTCAAAGGCAAATCTAACAAAAAAAAGACTTTTTAGTCTCATATTTGCAATTGTTTTTGGTATGTCACTTATGCCAATGCTTGCAATTGATTCGTTAGCAGCAGATTTTGAAGTGGATGGTCTTAATAACAGACAGAGCACTTCGGGCACAGCTGCAGCTACTAATATAAAGGTGGATAGTGAAAATGCTACAACATCACTTGTAGTTAAGGCTACATCTGTAGGTGAAAAGGTTACTATTTATAAGATCGCTTCAGTTAATTACGACACAGTCACAAAGAAATATTCTGATGCATATTGGGTAACCCAGGTATCAGATTGGCTAAAGGCTTATGACAATTATTCAGCAGACGGAGTCATAAAGACTGCCTATGCTTCTCCTAAGAATCTGGCTTCTGCAAGCCAGTCTACATGGGCAGAATTTTATAAGTATCTTCTTTATAACAGAGATTCAAGTGGGCCACTCAATGTAATTGAGTATGGTTCTTCTTCTAGTATCGAAAATGAAAACACAGTTTATGAAGGTAAGCTTACACCATACAAGGAGAGTGTAACAGTTACTGAAGAAGACGGCTTGGAGGTAACATTTTCAGATCTTGAGCTTGGAATCTATGCTGTAATGGTTACAGAGGATGCTAAAAGATATACTCCAGTAGTTAAGGATTTGACACCAAAGGTAAATGGTCCTGAAGGAAACTATTATGTTGATTCAGTTTATTTTGCAGAATTAAAATCTGCAGACGCAACAATTGATAAAACTATAAATAATAAACAGGCTGACGATGTAAGAATCGGCGAGGTAGTAGATTTTGATGTAGATATTACATTACCTACTCTTTACAAAGATAGAGTAACCTATACAAAGGCAATGGATCAGACATATTCAATGTATATTGAAGATTATATGAGCCCAGCATTTACCATCTATGATGCTAATAATGATGGCGAATCTAATGAATTGGATGTGAGCTTTACAACAACAGGCTCTAAGGAAGACTCTGTACGTGAGGACTGGCCAACAAATCCATTTGATTATTATGAAATAGCAGATGAAACTTACGATAAATCAGGCCTAACAGAAGGAGAAGATTATTATGAACTTAGTGATTCAAATATTAGCGATTATACTTATAATTGCACTACACTTGCTTCACTGGATGGTTATGAGGCAGGGCATAGGTATTATGCGATTAAACGATCAGCTCCAGTCTACACACTAGACGAGATAAAGGTAAAGGAAAATGCTGATGGTGTAGAATGTACATACATCAAGCTTAACCTTAATGTTGGTGTGTTAAAGCAGATGATGAAGGACGATGAAGAGGGCAGAACCTATGATACTGCAATAGTAACTCTTTCATATAAGGCAATTGTTACAGATAAGATTGAAGTAAATTCAGAAGCAAATTATAATACAGCAGCAATTGTGTATGAAGGCACATCTGGTATTGCAGATACAGTTCGAGCTTATACATATGGAATGCAGCTAATCAAATTAGATGGTGATAGTAACGAAGCGTTGGCAGGCGCACAGTTTAACCTCTATAAAGAAGTGAACACTTATCTTAAGGTTGAAAATGAATTTGTTTGGCAGGCAGATATGAATGGCAGCCAGTCAGATACCATAGGTCTTACTTTAGCAGAAATACAAGAAGATATTAATGCAAAAGGTGTAGAAAGTGATTACTATATCTACCAGCAAACCATGGAGGAAGAAGGTACTACACCAAGTGGTGTTGAATATAAGAAGGATGATGTAATTGCAAGAGTATTTGTAAAATACAATGCAGGATACATTGATGAAAACACACCATTTAATGGTTCTCTTACATCAGTAGCAACAGAAAATGGTATATTGGTTAAGGGCTTGGATGACGGTAACTATGTACTGATGGAGACAAAGGCTCCTAGTGGATATAACTCACTGGCAGAGGATATTTTGTTTACAATCAGTAGAATAGATGATGAAACAGCACAGCTGGAATTCAACGGAAGCTTATGTGGATTCTTTGATGGCTACGGCTCAAACAAGCAGCTTATTGAAAATGGTATATCAGTGCTGAAGGTTCTTAACTACAAAGGACTGACATTACCTAGTACAGGTGGTAAGGGTATCCTGTTATTTACACTTATTGGTATCGTAATAATGTCATCATCACTGGTGTTTATGGTATTAAGACAGCGTCAGGTGGACCCTAAATCATACATGTAAATAGAATTATTATTAGGTCTTCTCCACAAGAGAAGACCTTTTTATATGTGAAAAATTTACAAATATTTTGTTAAATACTGAAGATTTCACATTTGATAAACATTTTTATACACAATTAGTGTTAGAATTTAATAAACAAAGCTGTCAATATGTGATTTTATAGTGATTTCAATTCAGGGGGTAATGGTGATGTACGACGATAGAAGAGATGACAGACGCGATAGACGTGACGACAGATATGATGATAGGCGAGATGACAGAAGAGATGACAGAAGAGACGACCGTAGGGATGACCGCAGAGATGATCGTAGAGACGACTATCGCAGAGACGACAGACGGGATGATTATCGTAGAGATGACAGGTATGATGACAAGTATGACGACTACAACAGTGATGACGAAATCAGAGATGAGGTTGAGCGCCTAAAAAGGGAAGTATATGCCTTAAGAGATGCGTTAGATAGTAGACGTCAGGAAAATTCAGACCTGAAGGCTATGATACGTCAGGCTGATAAGTCTAATCAGGAGCTGTTAGCAGCAATTACTGCAACACTTACTGATATGTCTGGTCGAATTGATGGAATGGATGAGCAGGTTTCTGGTTCCATCAAAAAGATTGAGTCTACACTTAGAGATGATTTTGACGAGCTTAACATGCCAGTAGAGGCTAAGTGTGATGCTATCGAAGAGAGATTGAAAACTCTTCAAAATAATTTGGATTATGCAGAGCCAATGAAGGAGCAAATGGAGGCGGCTGCAGAAAGCATGCGTGAAACACTTGCTGAGAGATTTGGTTCTAAGACTATAGGGGATGTGTTACAGAAGTTAGCAACAATCAACACATTCTTGATTGCACATTCTATTGGAATAGTAGTGTTACTGGCACTTATGTGTTTCTTTATCGTTTCACTACTGTAAAACCGTTAACGTAGAAATAGAGGAGGCGGCTAGTGCCACAAGGAGCAATGGGAGTCGCTGCATTGGAAATATGGGGCGCCATCTTTTGCATGGTTGCAGCTTTTTCCACTGACAGAGGAAAAAGAGTTGAACAAAGAGAAAATGTACAGCTGGGAAATATGCTCCTGCTTAATACCATTATTCTTGTATGTGATATTTTTGCTATCACATATAATGGTGAGCCAGGATATATCAGTCTGGTTATACTTAGATTGTCTAATTTTGCCCTATATTTTACCCTGTACTTATTAGAAATCTACTTTATATCATTTTTGAGAGCGGTAGTTACACACAATGGCGGTAAGTTTTGGCCAGGATTTACTTATTGTGGCTACGGAATAATGTGCTTTTCGATAGGTGCATTAGTTTTAGATCAGTTCCGTCATGAAATTTATTATTTTGACAAGGATAATTTTTATCATAGAGGAGATATGTACTACCTGGCATTAGTGCCAGTTTTTGCATGTTTTGTTCTTATTTTAGTAGTTGTTGCATACCATAGGAAATATTTTTCCAGACTTCAAAGAGTTTCATTATTAGTATATTTATCATTTCCAGTTGGTAGTGCAATCCTAATGGTTATAACGGGGCAGGTATCATCAGTTATAAATATTGCTATTAGTGTGGCTCTTGTAATGATGTACATGTTCTATGAGATTGAAAAAAATCAGCGAATGCTTAAGCAGGCTGAGGAAATAATGGAGAAGGAAAGAATCAATAACGAGTTCAAAAATACAATGCTTTGGACTCAGATTCAACCTCATTTTATTTACAACAATCTGAATGTAATTCAGTTTTTGTGTAAGCAAAATCCAGAAGAGGCAGCCAAGGCTGTTAATCATTTATCAACATTTCTAAGGTCATATATTGATGCATACGATTTGGATGTTTGTATTCCGATTTCTGAGGAAATGGAGATTATTGAGCATTATATTTACATGCAAAAGCTAAGGTATGAGGACAGACTTTCTGTTGACATAAATGTTGAGTCTACAAATTTCTCAGTGCCACCACTTTCAGTGGAATCACTTGTAGAAAATTCTGTTAGACATGGCGTGGCTAGAAAAGTTGAAGGGGGAAAGGTTAATATTCATGTATGGGAATCAGAGGATGAACACCTTGTAGAGGTTACTGATAATGGAATAGGATTTGATTCTGATGAATTAAATATGGATGGTAAGAATCATGTTGGACTAAAAAACACCGATAGTAGATTAAAATTCATGATAAATGGTAGCCTGGAAGTTATCTCGAAGCCTGGCGAGGGCTGTCGTGCAATAGTGCATGTTCCAAAGAGGAAAAAGAATGAAGTATCTAGTGGTGGATGATGAAAAGATTATCGTGGAAGGTATGGTTGATACCCTGAAGGAAATTGTAGGGGATAGTGCAGCTATTTATAAAGCCAGTGATCCTTTTGAAGCAATGGACCAGATGGCTAAGTACAAGCCAGACGTGGTTTTTTCTGATGTTGATATGCCTGGAATGAATGGATTAAAGCTAGCTGAACAGCTGCATTTGATTAATCCAGATGCAGATATTGTATTTGCCACAGGCTATGCCCATTACAGCCTGGACGCATGGAAGACAGAGGCTAAGGCTTTTATTCTAAAGCCTGTATCTAAGGAAGATATGATGGCCGCCATCGAAAGAATTCAAAAAAGCCGCGCAAGAACTGGAGAAGGCGGCGGGCAAGTAGGCCAAAGCAAGCCTTTAGAAGTGAAATGCTTTGGTAATTTTGAGATATTCCATAACGGTTCTCCCGTTCATTTTGCAAGAAAAAAATCAAAAGAAATGGTGGCTTATCTTATAGATAGAAAGGGCGCCATGATTTCTACTGGAGAGCTTAGAAGTGCTCTTTGGGAAGAGGAGGAGGACAACGAAGAGAAAAAAGGCTACATAAGGGTGCTTGCCAATGATATCAGAAAAAGTATGGAAGACATTGGTATATCAAATTTTCTCAGGAATGATATGGATTGCTATAGTGTTGATGTCAACGTTATGTCCTGTGATTATTTGAATTATCTAAATGGAGATGAACAGGCTAAGAACTCATTTGCCGAAGAATATATGTCCCAATATCCTTGGGCAGAGGTTACATTGGGGGTTTTATTAGATATGTCATGATGTAACGAGTTTGTAACACCCTGTAGATTACAATCCTAGTAACATGGAAGTAGTCTATGGGGATTTTTTATGGCAAAAAACAAAATGGTGAAGAGTAATCACGTGATTACCTTCGAGAAAGATGAAAAAAAGTCCATAATTATTGCCCTGGTGGTAAGTGCAGTTGTAGTTTTGGCTACAGTTTTAGCTATTATTGCGATTAGGCATAAAGGCTTAGGAATTCCTATCGGAACAACCACAACTGAGGAGGTTGTTGATTCATATACTGTTACAGACAATTACACAGATGATGGTAGCGTTATTGTTACTAATCAAGAAGAATTGGATACGAAGCTGGCGGCATCCACAACGGACGAAAGTATTGGCGCTATTACTATCCAGACAGAAGAAGAACAGTCTATAGAAATTCCAGAAGGCGATTACACTAACGTGGCGCTAAATATCGATGCACCCTACACGGAAGTGTCGAACTATGCCAATTTTAACACGATTAATATTAAACAGATTTCAGCTAATACATGGGTGGAGCATGCTAGTGGTAACAACTTGGTACTATCAGCAACTGCCAGTCATGTCATTGTTGAGTCTGAAGCTACAGTTGAATCAATATCCAACATAGCTTATGGTTCAACTCTTGCGGTTGAAATATATGGAACGGTAAAGGCTATGTCCTTAGAGGCAGATGATTCCATTTCATCTGTCAGCGTAGATGGAACTTTGGAAGGGCTAGATATGTATAGCAAGACAAATCTTAGTCTTTCAGGAGTAGGTGCCCAGAAGCTTAATGTTAACCTACAGGCTGGAGCTACAGGTTCAGTTGTTAAGAGTTCGGTTCCTTTGAACATGCAGCTATATGGTTCTGCGGAATTATATATGGAAGCGGGAGCTGAAGAATCAACAGTAGCTGTTTTAAATGGTGATTTGGTAACAAATGTTTATAACAACACAGCTATGGCTTTGGAGGTAACTGATCCGGATGGTTCAGCGGTCACTATTGACCAGGGAGCAGACAAATCATTTGGTGAAGAAAAAGCAGCACAGACAAACACAAATACTGAGCAATCTGCTGTAAGCAGTGGTTCTGCGACTGGTTCAACAGGTTCAACTGGTTCTTCTGGAAGAAGCTCATCATCGTCTTCTTCTAGCAGTAATCGTAGTAGCTCAAGCAGTAGCACATCATCAAGTACAACCACTTCACAGTCAACAGCTACACAGCAAAACACACAGCAAACAACGCAACAAACTACTACTCAACAGACTACACAACAAACAACGCAACCTACACAAAATACAAACAACAAAAACAATACATCATCATCTTCGTCGAATTCATCTTCTTCATATGAAAAGAAGGCAAAGGATCTTGAAAAAAAGGTTTCAGAGCAGAATACAACTATTAGTACATTGAATTCAAGCATAGAGGAGTTGAAGAAGGCGATTCAGGGCCTAACGGATAAAAATGCTAAGTATGAAGAAGAATTAGAACAAACAAAATCCGAATTGGATGAAGCATATGAAAGGATATTGGAGGCTCAAAAAACTTCAATAATAGATTTCGAATTACCGAATTCAGCATACAAGGAACTTGCAACGGAAGATGGAAAATTAGTGCAAAGAATTGATAATCCATATCTTTCTATCATGGATAGGATGCCATCAGCTAATGAGTCAAATGCTGAATATATAGAAATTCATAATAGTGAAAATGCTCCGAAGGCATATCTTGTAAAGCTTTACTTTTATTATTTCATTGATGTAGCCGAAGGTGAACCAGAAAAATTGGAATGCAACTGGATGGATACAGATAAATCAATGGTTCTTAGACCTGGAGATAGTTGGGTATTTGCAAGACCGAAATTTATAGGTGCAGATAATCCAAAGTATGTAATCGAAGTAGTAGCAACTGATTTGGGTGAGGATGGCCCAAGGAAATTTGAAGTTGATATTAACGACATAGGTATATTGAAGTTTACAGAATTTGAAACACATGTCAAAGAATCAGAAGTTACTGATATACAGGCAATATTTTTTGATGTGGATGATAGGGTATTAGGAGAAATAAGCTATTCAACAAGAATGGATGAAACTATGGCAGAAACAGATTTGCCAGGAGTAAATCGGGAGACAGCAGTAGTAATAATCAATAATGTAGTTAATTTTACAAAGCCAGAGGGCGCGGTTAGTTGGAATGTATTTGTTAACTGAGGTGACAATAATATGAAAAGGATGACAGAGACATTGTTGATAGTGTTTACACTTATTCTAACAATGTTTTCAGGTACAGTTTCATATGCTTCAGCTATATCAAGCATTGTATTTGAGGGCTTGGATGTAGGAGATGTGGTGGAGATTTATAGAATCTGTAATTATGATGAATCTTCATCATCCTATACTTGGGCCTCAGCTGTAACCACATGGATGACAGACAATCGAACAGGAAAGTTTTACGCAGATTTAAGTCCAAGCGGATTGCAGAAAATGAAAGAAAAGGATTCGAAAGAATTTTGTGAGCTGCTGTTAGATGGACTTAAGAATACATCTACAGGTGTAGCAAATCTGCAGGGGCAGTCCTTTGAATATCAGGTTGGTATCGGAAATACGGTAGAGATTGAGCCGGGTTTTTATATTGTTTTGCCAAAGGGTAAAACAAGAGTATACGATTTGGAATGGTTTGTACTAGCTCCGGGTGGTGAAAAAAATATTACTTATACGGAGGATGACTACAGCGTACCAACAGTTGAATCAACCATTAAAAATGACACTAAGGACAGAGGAGTAGTAGCTGAAACAGTTCCAATGACAGAATATGATGACCAGGTTACGGTGGAATCCACATTGCAGATGCCTACCTACAATGAAATGTATTCTGATGGAAAACGAGTACTTACTATATCATTTGTTATTCCGAATGGTATGGAGTATGTAGAGGATAGTTTAAAGCTAACGTCCGTTAAGGATGATACTGAGGAGGCGTTGCCAGATAGTGCATACTCTGTAATGACCTATAACAACATAGTAATGTATAAGGACTACAGTGATAATTTCATTTTCTTTGGTTCACAGGATTATTATTACGAGCTGGATGGAAATCATTTGGCAGGTCCCGATGGGGATCCAGAGCTGGCGATAAATGCATACAACGCAGCATATAAGACAGTTTATACAATAGAAGAAGATCATCTTAAAAAAGTCGGAAAGAATGTTGCAACTGAAGAAGAAGCAGAAGAAGAAAAAGATACAGAAGAAAATGTAGAAGAAGTCCAGGAAGAAGGTAATGAGACATCGCAGGAAGAAGCTTCGGATGAAACGACAGAGGAATCAACAGAAACCATTGCAACAGATGCAATAACAGAAACGACAGAGGACAAATCAAATCTTGTTTATAAGGTTAGAGGAATGTCGGTTGTTGTAGTATCACTTGATACATCTGTGGATATCTCTACTTTAAAAGCAGCAGTAAGTGCAAAAAAGAATCAGTATAGTACAGCAGATGGCTGGTACGATATCTATACGAATCTTAGTTATTCGGTAAGTCCTTTGGATAGAAACCTAAGGGCTAATACAAAAACATCTTCTCGCGCTGCAGCATATGGAATAAGAATTACAGCCTGTATGGGATATGCGGATTCTTATCAAAAAACTAGTGAAGAGATACTTGCTACAGCACCAAGAATGCTGGATGACAAATTTACTTTATATAAGAAATCAAATACATATTCAGGAGACATAAACGAAGCTGTTACCCAGGTAGATGCGGAAAACAAGGATAAGGTGCAGCTGATATATGACAAGGATTTAAATGTAACCTACGAATATACAGAATATGCAGACCTGAATGTAAATGATGAAGGCCAAATAGCTATTGGTGGAATAATTACCGGTGAATATTTGATAGTACAAACAGACCATGTACCAGGTTATGCCCTATCAGAGCTGTCCTTCTTAATTGAATCAAACGATTGGCAGGATGATACATATATGGAAGGCAATTGCGTATTCGATTTGGTTTGGCTTGATTTTAAAACAGTATATCTGCCAGCCACTGGAAGCATAGGAGCAGATACAGCTAGAACCTATGGAATACTAATTGGATTGTTTGCAGCTTTATTCATAGCACAGGCATATAGAAAACAGAAAAAATTCAGTATTTTCAAGGCGTAACAGGGTGTTACAAAAAAACTTATAAATTATTTTTTCTTTGTAACTAGTTTGTAACTAGTAACGGTTTAATATATGGCATATAGAAAAGAATTTTGTCTATTTCTGCAAGAGATAAAATCGATATACGTCAGATAAGGAGGAAAAAATCATGAAAGGAAAAGGAAAGCGATTAGCTGCATTACTTACTCTTTTAGTACTTAGCTTTAGCTCAGTACTCGTAGTTAGTGCTGATAGCAACACAACATTAATCAAAAGAAGTACAAGTGTAAGCAATCAGGAATTTAATCACACAGAAGTTTCTGTAGCACCTGATACAACAGATACTACTGGATTTACTCTTACAGTAAAGAGAGCAAATGATAGTTTTAATCTGTATAATCTGGTGACATTAAATCCTTCTGAGAATACAGAGAATGGAATTACTTCTCTTAATATTCAGTGGGCAGCTCCAGTTGCAGAGTTTATTGCTAACAATGCATTATTCGCAGATGACGCAGAATATGCATCTCCAGCAGCTCTTGGAGCATATACCGTTGACCAGAACCTTTCAGAGGCAGGCAGAGTAGCAGCTGAGGCAGCAGCAAAGGCAGAACGCGAGAAGAAGCTTATCGTTCTTGTTAATGCAATGAAGAACGAATATGCATCTTCAGTAGAAAAGAGTGCAACTGCTATTGGCAAGCTTACTTTAGCAGGTGGTGTAAACGGAACAGCCGTAGCAAATGGTACAACACCAAACTACGAAGTTCTTGGTGCTTCTACTAATTTAAGCACAGCTGCTCCAGCAAATATTATCGCTACTGGCGTAACAGAAAGCTCTTGGGATTTAGCATATGATATTTCAGGATTGCCATTCGGTTTATATTTTGTAGATGCTTCTAACCCTGCAAGAGCAGCAGGCCAGGGATATCAGCCAGTTGTAGTTGATCTTGTACCTGAGCAGACAGGTCCTTCAGGACATTGGTATATCGACAACACAAAGACAGCTACATTAAAGAATGAATCAATTAGCGTTGAAAAGAAAATTAATGGTGGCGACAATGATATCATTCGTGAAGGCGAAATCGTAAACTTTACAGTTGAGTATGACATTCCTCTTTATACTAAGGTCAATAATAAATATACATTTACACAGTTAAACGCATTTGATGATATGAGCAAGGGATTTACTCTTATTGCTACATCAGCAAAGCTTACATTCTTTGACGCAAACGGTAATGAGTTCCATGTGCCAGCATCACTTACAGGCGACGCTTATGGAAACAAAACAGCAAATGATGCAGCTGGAACATATTCTGCACAGCTTATCGGATTTAGCTATCCTGTAACTTATTCAGAAGGCCAGGATACAAAGGAATATTTCTATATCACTCCTATATCTGATAACCAGATTACTGTATGGACAAACAATGGTGGTCAGCTTAATAGCTACCCAATGACAAAGTCAAAGACTAATGGAAAATATGTATTTAACACAAGTGACTTAAATACAATTAATAATAAGCTTGGAACAGACGACAAGATTCCTACAGCTTATATTACATCAACAAATGCTACAAAGTTTACAGTTTCTGAGACATCAAAATCACTTATCGGTATCGAAATGGATTACGAGAAGTTGATGAATCCAGACACTTATACAGCTTTTAGAGAAAGTGCTTCAGAGGCAATAAAAGCTGCATATACAATGAGTGAAGATTTTACAGTACCTGCAAAGGTTTCTGTAACATACGACGCATTAGTAAATGATGAAGCATATTTAGGAAATGATAACAATACTAATAAGGTTACAATTTACTACGTTGAAGATACAACTGGAACAATCGGTTCAGTTGATGATGAAGTAGTTGCATGGACATACGGTGCTAACATCGTGAAGGTTGATGGTAATGCTTACGATGAATACCTTGGAATGACAGAAGAGGAAAAGGCACAGGCAATCGCAGATAATAAGACACCATACCTGGAAGGTGCAGTATTTGATATCTACAGATTTGATGTTGAGTATTGTGGTGGTGCTTCAAATGCTTCACAGACAACAGTACCAGTTGAAAGTGTTTATAATACATTCAGTTTCTATGATGATGTAGACTACCCAGTAATTGACCCAGCTGAGTCAAATCCTACAGCTAGATATTCTGGTTCAAAGACATTATATGCTGATACGTTAAAGAAGGTATTCCAGTATGAATTAACTCAGAAGATGGCTATAACTGATTCAGCGGTAATTCGTGGTACTCTAGCTGAAGCTATTCCAGCTCTTGGACAGTACTTAACAGCAGATAAGTTTACTAACAAATATGATTTCTCTGATGTATATACATCAGGCACATTACAGAATTTACATGATGATTATAACGGAAATGCATTACTTGACTACATGATTCCTATGGCAACAACCGACAAGGAAAATGGCACAAAATGGGATACACATGAAGATTTCAAGGATGGATTCGTAATTTACGTACCTAAGTGGGTAGAGGCAGGCGAATGTAGAGTACATTCTGGGGCACACTGGCACTTAGAGGCATACTCATTATTCTGGGCTGATACAACATCAGTGGCTACAGAAGATGGTGTTACACTTACAGGATTTGATCCTAACAAGTATCTCATGGTTGAGAAGGTAGCTCCTGCAGGTGGATACAACAAGATGAGTACAGCTATTTACTTTGAAGTAAATAAGCTTTCTAACGAACAATATACAGAAAGAGGTAACTCTTACGCAGGATTCATGTCAGATGAATATGAAGACGCAGAAGGTAACTTAACAGTAGATGATAACGTAGATGGTATCTATCACTTTACAGTTAAGAACTACAGTGGACTTACACTTCCAAGTACTGGTGGTATTGGTACATTGTTATTCACATTAATAGGTATATTAGTTATGGGTTGTGCAATAATCTTTGTAATTGCAAGAAATAGAAAGCTAAAGAATAGTGCAGCATCATTCATGGCTTTAGTAATGATGATTACATTAACATTCAGCTTATCATTTACATCTAATGCAGCCACAACTATTAGCCTTGGAAACAGTGAAGGAATAAATGTTGGTGCTCAGAAGGCAGTACCTAACGGTAAAGCAATATTTACAGTTCATCTTAGAGATGAAGGTGATGTACTTAACGTATATCAGATTGGTACAAGCTCATATGATGATGAGACAAAGACATTTACAGATGTTGAGTGGGTTCCTAACCTTTATAACTATTTAGGAAACTACAGTCTTGATACAGGTAACGATAATATTCCTACAGACCCTAGCCAGTTTACAAAGCTTAATGCTAAGGAACAGACAGATTTCCTTACATGGGTTTATGATTCAAAGGATAAATCTGGTGTTGGTTCTATCAACAAGATAGCAAGTAACCAGATTACAACATTACAGAACCCTACAACAAAAGAGTTCTATGCAACAATTAAAGATGTTGAATATGGTATCTACTTAGTAAAGGGCGAAAACCCAACACTTAATCGTTCATATTCAGTACTTACACTTTCAGCTGCACCAGAAATTCAGGGACCTATGGGTGTTTACTACTTAACAGGTGACCTTGAGGCTACACTTAAATATGCTGATGTTACAATCGAAAAGTACATCAACATGGCTAAGTCAGATGTAGTTAGAACAGGTGAGGTTGTAAACTTTGAAGTCGTAGGTGAAGTACCAGAGTATTATCCAATCGACGGTGGTGTAGTTTACACTAAGGATGATGGCGATGCATATACACTCTATGACTGGGATGCAAATTACACATTCAGTATTACTGATGATATGTCAGAAGCCTTTAGACTAGATCCTACAACACTTAAGATTTACCAGGGTGCTGACCCTGAAAACACACAGACATGGTCAGAAGTACCAACTGATTATTATACAGCTTTAATCGCTCCAGAATATAAGACTGTTGAAAAGACAGGTACTATTTGGTTCAGAGACAGCAAAGATACAGCAGGCTATTATTTAGTTAAATATGCACAGCCTAATGGAAACTCTTGGACAATCACATGGTATGTATATAACGACAATGAAGGTATTTTAAGAAAGATTGCAGACGGTTCAGCATCATCAGAGCAGGCTGTTATGGCCGCTCCAGATTCATCAGTTATTAATGCTTACCAGGAAGTAACAGGTGTTGAATCAGTTGGAACATTATCAAGAGTAGATAATAGACCTATCTTTGCAATTACATTTAACTATTCTAAGTTTGTAGATTTAGATAGCGAAACAGGCAAGTGGACAAGAAATCAGAAATATGTTGCTCTTACATATGATGCAACTGTTACAGATAAGTGCTTACCTGGAACAGAAGATAATACCAATACTGCAAAGTTATGGTATAGAAGCGATATAGCTGGACACTACACACCAGTAGAAGATACAGTTAGAGCTTACACCTATGCAATCAGATTAGTAAAGACTGATGGTGAAGTAGCAAACAAGTACTTACTTGGTGCAGAATTTAAGCTTTACAAAGAGGCATATGTTTACACACCTGATACATCAGCAGAAGGTGCAACAGAAGCAACATTTTCAGCTGAACCAACATCAGCTACATGGCAGTATTATAAGTTTGATTCATATGCTCAAAATGGTGAGTATGCTTCAGAATCAACAACACCTCCAGTAGATGATGCAGGTACATCACTTGCAACACTTGATTTAGCAGAATCTGCTGAATTCGAAGGAGGACTTAATACATACTTTAGATATGTACCAGTAGAAGCTGGCGAAGATGGTATTAACTACGATCACTATAAGGTAATCGTATACAAGCAGATGGCACTTCCAGATCAGATTGATAAGGATTCGACAGGCGCAGATTACCAGACAATTAAGGATAATACTATCAGCTCAGTTGATACAGAAGATGGTGTATTACTTGATGGTTTAGAGGATGCTTCATATGTATTAATCGAGACAAAGCAGCCAACAGGCTACAATGCTCTTACAGAAGCAATGAGATTTGAAATTAGAAGAATTAGTGCTGAGCAGCATGCTATGACAGAAAATGCAGCATACGAAACAGACGCAATCTTCTATTCAGCTAACAAGGTTGACCCTAACGATCCAGAAAAGACAATCGTAGATGCAGTAGCACTCGAAGAAGAAGATGGTGAGGGAAATCCAGTAATCAATTACTATCAGGGTTACTCAGATGGTATTTATGGAATTAATGTAAAGAACTACCAAGGACTTACACTTCCAAGTACTGGTGGTATGGGTACATTATTATTCACAATCATTGGCATCATCCTGATGGCAGCTGTAATACTACTAATAGTTGTAAAGCAAAGAAAATCTAACGTAACATACATGTAGTATCTGACGTATATAGGCAGGAGGCAGGTATCTGTCTTCTGCCTATTTTAAAATATAGGTATTGAGGGGCACGATGGGAGCAGGAAGGAAATTCAATTATATGAATTTGCTTTTAGTCCTAGTCTTCGTAGTAGGACTAGGTATTCTTTTGTACCCTAATATATCTGATTTTTTTAATCAAAGGAACAGTTCAAAATCAATCAGCGAATATGATGAGACAGTAGCACAGATGAACGAGGAAACAAGAAAGGAATTCTTTGAGGAATCTGAAAGCTACAACACAACATTACAATCCAATCCTGTAGGTCGTTTCGCAGATATGACTGAAGAGATGAAGCAGGAATACATGAACACATTGAACATCGATGGAAACGGAATGATGTGTTATCTGAAGATTGATAAATTAGGACTAAATCTTCCTGTTTATCATGGAACAACTGAAGATGTCTTACAGAAATATGTGGGTCATATCGAAGGTACCTCCCTTCCTGTTGGTGGTAAAGGTACACACTGTGGTCTTTCGGGACATAGAGGACTTCCAAGTGCGGTACTTTTTACAAACCTGGATAGAGTTGAGGTATCTGATGTATTTTCAATTATCGTTTTAGGTGAAGAGCATTTTTATCAGGTTGATCAGATAGTGACAGTTTTACCAAACGATATGTCACCTCTTGCTATCGATCCGGAAATGGATTACGTGACACTTGTTACCTGTACACCTTATGGTGAAAATACTCATCGTCTGATGATTAGAGGTGCAAGAATTGAAAAGGAACAAGCCGAAGAAGCAATAGAGAACACAGAAACTAAAAATTATGGCATGACCAGAGAACAGATTGTAAATGTTATCGCAGTTACAATGGGTTCTATTTTCCTATTTGTAGGATTGCCTATTCTTATATTCCCACCGGTTGTAAAGCCTAAGTATTATTTGCGACCATGGGATGACAATATTGAAGAAGTTTATAAGGCTGCAATTAAGGTTTCAGAAATGTCTACAAGAGCAAACTGGGAGACAGAAAATGTAACAGTAGCAGCTGATATTTTAGCAAAGCAAAGAAGATGGGACGACACATTAATCCATGAAAACAAATTGACCGAGGATGATGATGAAAGACCTTGGGATGAATTTGATTTCTATGATGAGTCGGTTGATTATGGCGAAGAAGATGAGGAGCGCAGAATTTGGGATGACAAGGTACTTGAAAAGGTAGACCAGGATTGGTCAGTCTTCGACCGCGTGAAAAATAAATTTAATCTATTTTTCTCCGATATACCTGATGTAATGGAAAGAGGTACACCTGAACCTCCTCCAGAGGATTTAAATCCTTATTTCAAGAAGGAAATCAATATCGGTGAGGATATTGTTGAAAGGTCCAAGAAAGGAAAGTAGTTATGCTTAAAAGAGTCTGGAAAAAGTATATGAACTACATATTGATATGCATTACAGGCTCTATGCTTATTCTGTTCATTTTTTCGAATAAGATTACTGTAAGTGTAATGGCAGACCCTAATGCGGAAGCAGGGACCGAGCCAGAAGTGACGGAATATGAAGAGAGTATAACTTTTAGTGAGGAAACCGGTAATCAATCTGCAGGCGAAGGTGCAACAGGAACAGGCACAGAAAGCACAGAGGGCACTGCTGGTACAGAAGGAGCTTCTGGCTCTGGCACAGGCGAGGGGGCAACAGGAAAAGAGACCGCAACAGAAACAGGAGGTACAACAGGAACAACGGGTACATCTGAAACAGGAACAGCAGGTACAGGTGGTTCAAATGAACAGGGTATAACCTTAGGTGATAATGAAGATTCAGGCAGTGCAGGTACTGAAACTGGAACGAAAGAAACAGGTGAAGAAGGTGACACTGATGATCCTGAAGAGAATGAATGTATCTGCGAAACTAAATGTACAGAAGAAGAATTTAATGCTGAATGTCCTGTATGTTCACAGAACTTTGCAGATTGTAAGGCTAAAGCTGAAGAGGAAGAAAAACAGTGTACATGTTTATCTCATTGTACAGAGGATGCAGTGGATGAAACATGTCCAGTTTGTCTTGAAGATTACACACAGTGTGCCTGTGAAGAAATATGTACCTGCGAGAAAAAGTGTAAAGATGGCAAGGTGGATTTGAATTGTCCAGTGTGTGCTAAAGATATTGAAAAGTGTTTAGGCCACGAAGAAGATTTCGCTGCAGTTATCCATTACACCATTGCAGGAGAGGCAAAGGAAGGAGAATTCCTTACACTTGAGGAAGCATTAAATGGCGCCAAGGCTATAGCAGAGGAAGTACATAGCGATGGTGATTCAAACTATATTCCAGTAATTGAAATCAAGGATGAGTTAAGCATATCTTCATCAATGGCTGTAGTTAACAATTGCACCTTTGAGATTGATATGAAGGGCCATAGGATTACACTGGAATCCGGTGCAACTATAGATTTTGCATCAAGCACAGTTACATTAAAGGATAGTACAGCTGCAGATATTAATTATGGAGCAGACAATACAAGACCAGGTGGAATATCTGGTTCTAGTGGTATGTTGTTTGCCGGTTCTGGCAAAATAACTTTTGCTTCAGGATACTACAATATTTCAAGCGGCACAGTATGCCACGGATTTACAGATATAGATGTAACTAACGGATATCTTATCAATTCCTCTGGAACTATAGCAGATACAGATTCGAAGCTGACAGTTAATGGCGGTTTCTTTGTATATGATGATTTGTTCAATTCAGAAAATGCTGGTACTTTGGTATGTCCAGAAAAGATGATATTGGCAGAGATGTCAGTATCAATCGGCGGATATGAGGTTCGCGGATACGGATTATCCAATGCACTTTTCAAGGTAACCCTGCAGTTACTTGGCGAAAGCGAATTCTACTATTCTACATTTGCAGAAGCCTTTGATGCGGCAACAAATATGAGTAGAAATAATGATGGAGCAAAGACTATTATTTCCATCAATGACCCAGCAATTACAAACGTTGCAATATCACAGACCTATAGCATGACACCAAATTCAAACGGCTATAGTCCTGTTGTACAGATAAATAATATTAACTTCACTAGAGGTGGAGCAGATACTATATTTGATGGCACTATGTTTGCAGTAGGTGCCGGTGAGCTGATTCTTAACGACTGTTCTATAAATGGTTTCATTGCAGAGGACCAGGTTTCAGTTAGCTCTATGATTAGAGTGGAATCAGGGGCAATGCTTTCTTTGGTTGGTTCACTGGATGTGGGAACAAGTCTGACTGGTAACGTGGCATTGCTTGGTGCTACAGCAGATGACCCAGGAGCAGGTGTATTCCTTAGAAATGGCGCAGTTCTCAAGGTAAATGGATACATTATTATTCACAACAATATCAGCTATAGTGAGACTGCAAAAGATGAAGGTGGAATAGATACAGCCCGCATCAACAGAAACCTTTATATGGAGGATGAAGCCAGAATTATTGTTGAGGGCGCTCTTCTTAGAACGGAAGGCTTCCTAATTGGTGTAACCATGGCAGCTGAAGAGATAAACACCGATGCTGTAGTTGGTGCTCTTGGCACGGATTATTATAATAATCTGTCTGCTGCCGGAATAAATGTGATGGACCTTACATCATTTTTTATGGATACATCTGCAGCATATTTCATGGTATATGATTTTGGAACAAATACGATTAAGTGGAGTAGAGGTGGAGCATTACTCCCAGAGGCAGGAGTATTTAGATTGGAATATATTCTTTTATTCATTGGATTAATAGGATTTATTTTTAGAGCGCTGTGGACAGCCCAAGATGATAGGAAGGAAATAGTCAGATATATCACTATAATGTCTCTTACATGTTTGGTTGGCGGTATTTGTTTTGGCGCAGTCCATGTATATCAGGATATTCAAAGAGTCAGAGCCAACAATGAAATTATAGCAAGCATGGGTGAAGTGACGGATGATTCAAACATGGGCGATAACGAAAATGTTGCAGAGGGTAATGTAACGGAGGTTACCTCTGTTGGAGACACATCTACATTTAAGGTAGTGGAAGAGCCTGCGGTTGAAAAATCTATAGTCCCTGCAGATGGCAGAGAATATATAGGTGTCATTGAGGTGGACCGCTTTGGTATTAAGCTTCCAGTGCTTTCTACATACACCGATGCGGATATGAAAACTACACCTTGTGTTTATCATGGGACAAGAGAAAATGGAAATCTTGTTATAGTTGGCCACAACTATGACAGTCAGTTTGGTGACTTCAATCTTCTTGGAAAGGACGAAGTTATTACTGCTAAGCTGACCATGTTAGATGGAACAGAATATGTTTATGAAAGCAAGCTTATGGAGAATCTCAACCCAGACCAGATAGATGAAATGCTGGCTGGTCAGTGGGATATGACTTTATTTACTTGTAGTTATTCAGGAGAGAAACGAATAACAATACGCTTTGATCTGAAGAGGTAAGACTTATGGAATTAATGGGCGTAGGATTGGATATGCTATCCATTTTAATTACGTTTGTTATTCTGGTGGGCGTTTTATTAGGTAAAAGAAATGCTATGAACGAATACTTCCCGATTCTTTTACTGATGAACGCCCTGGTTTTGCTTGCAGATATGGGCACAATTGTTTTTTCAGGGGATTCTTCTCATCTAACATTGCTTCGTATTTCTGTCATTCTTCAGGGTTCTTTTACGTTCGTAAGTTTGTCAGGATTTAATCTTTATGTGGATAAGTTGATTACAAGAAAAAGAGGAAGAAGACCGCTGTTTCGCAGCATTCCGTTTGCTATTTGCGTAATCATGATTCTGTTTTGGATATCATCTCTTATTCATGGCTATGCTTTTACAATTTCAAGAGAGGGTGAGTATTCACAAGGTCAGCTGTTTTTCTTTGTAGTTTTGGTAGGCTGTCTGTTTGTTATCTATATACTGTTCAGAATTATATACAATCAGATGACGGGTACCCTGGAAAGCACAGTTTGTATAGCACTTTATCTATTTATAGCGCTTCCATTTGTTGTGTTATTTGCAGCTCTAAGATGTCAGTGCTTTTCTATGTTTTATGCGGCGCTTACAATCAGCTTTTTGATAATGTTCATAGCCATCCATGTAACAAGGGAGCAGCATATAGTTGAGCAGAAGATGGATGATACTATTATGCAAACTGATTTGATTATTTCAGAGCTGCAGCCACATTTTATTTTTAATTCCCTTACAAATATCAAATATCTGATTAAAAAAAATCCAGAGGTGGCGGAAAATGCCATTGATAAATTTACAAAATATCTAAGGCGAAATCTGGATACGATAACGGACCAAGAGCTGATTCCTTTTTCTGAGGAGTTAGAGCATACAAGAACATATCTGTGGCTAGAGATGCTAAGATTTGGTGATTTAAAGGTTGAATACAGTATCGATAATGATGAATTCCTGATTCCACCATTGTCATTGCAGCCAGTTGTTGAAAACGCTGTTCGCCATGGCGTTACTAAGAAGGTTGGCGGTGGAACAATAAAAATATACGTGCGTGAAATGCCAGATTGTTATAAAATTACAGTAAAGGATGATGGTTTGGGCTTTAACTCAAAGGACCTTGAAGTGGATATTGCCAATGCTGGTATTTTGGACATCAGAAAACGCTTATTTGAAATGAATAGATCAAAGATATCTATTGCTAGTACCGAGGGGGTTGGAACTACAGTAACCTACATGATTATGAAGGGGGAGGTTAAGGATGATTCTGTTCAGCAATGACGATGAAAACATGGAAGATTTGGATGTAAATGATACACTGAGTGTAGACCAGGTTTTGCAGGAGAGAAGTGAAGCTGAGGTTGAAGCCGAAATAGAGGCACAGTCTGAGCCAGAGGTACTTGAATCAGAGATAAAAAAGGATATAGATTCACTGCTTAAAGAGCTTGAAGAAATCGAAGAATCTCTTGGCATGCAAACTCATTTTGACGACATCGAATTTCCGGAGCCAAGGCCAATCATTCTTCCACCAGTAAAATATCCTGAGCCTGCACCTAGCAGCATAAAGGTGGATTCTGCAAAGCTTGATGATGAGCAGCTTAACCAGATTATGCGTCAGTTCAAGAAAATTGATGCCATGGAAGCAGAAGTTAAGGCCATGAAAGAGGTCATCGACGAGAGACTTAATGTTGATTTTAGAGCCATGTATGAAAACATCATGGAAAAGACCAACATCGAAGCTATAAAAACATATAGAAATGTCCAGGCAGTTATTATCGAAGAGAACGCCAAGCAAAATCAGGCTTTGTTCGGTATCGACAACAAATCAAATTCTCTTAAGAAACGAATGAACAACGTGTTGGTATTTGCAATTGTTTCCTTTGTAGTATCAATACTTGTTATGCTTGTAACAATTTTACCAGCCATAGGAATAAAGTTGTTCTAAAGGAGAGGTATGGAGGACAGAAAAACAATAACCATTGCTATAGCTTTGTCTGCAGCAATGGTTTTGATGTTTATTGGGGTAATTATATATGCAAGGGTTCGTAAGCAGGAGCCTGAGGAGACGGCAGAAAAAGTAGTCACTGAAGAGGTGGTGGCCGATGAAGCTGCCGTTGTGCCTGAAATGGACGAAGAGGATTTTCATCAGGTAGATGTTCAGGTGGTTACCGTTGATGATGTGGATGTTGATAAGGAAGATTCTGCCATCAATGAAACTCAGATTGAGAATACCTACATCAACACAGCACCACTGCTTCCTAGTATATACAATGAACGTGAGAAGGTTTTGAAGGAGCAGGTGGATATCAGCGGATTTCCAGACAGCTATGCTTTAAACGAACAAAAGAGCATAGAAATAGAGGACTCTAAGGTGTCGGTTCCTAAGGAGGTTTTCCTCTACAATACCGGTATCGAAAAATCTTCCAAAATTAGTGTAGAGGCCGTAGTTGATGACAAGGCAGGAATTGTAAAATCAATCGGTTGGAACAGCACTAAGCCTAGTGTACTGCAGCTTTCTAGCACCACTGGAACAAAGGTGGATTTAGAATATGTAGGAGAAAAATTTTCTGGAAAGGTGCCAGTTTCTATAATCGTAACTTATCAGACAGCGCCAGGAAATACAGCCACTAAGGAATTAATATTTAATGTTTATGTGGAGGAGATTTCTTACGGCGACGACCAGCTGAAGGATAAATCTGGCAACGAGCTGTTTCTTGATAAAAAAGGAAAAAAAGAGGCTCATGTTTCTGATTATGCTGGAAATGAATATTTTTATGGAGAGGTTAAGACAACAGGTTGGCAAACTATAGATGGAAAGAAATATTATTTCGGCCTGGATTCCTTACCTGTAACGGGACATCAAATCATCGGAGGCTTGCCATATGAGTTTGGGCCTGATGGTGTTATTTCATCGGCTGATATAGGAGAAATGGGAATTGATGTTTCCAAGTGGCAGAAGGATATTGACTGGAGCCTTGTTTCCGCATCAGGTGTGGATTTTGCCATTATTAGATGTGGATTTAGAGGGTCTTTATCTGGTCAGCTTGTGGAAGACCCATATTTTAGACAGAATATTGAAGGGGCAATCGCCAATGGAATCAACGTAGGCGTGTATTTCTTTACCCAGGCTATTACAGAACAGGAGGCCATTGAGGAAGCATCCATGGCTATTCAGATGTGCCAGGGTTATCAGATTACATTACCTATCTATATTGATTCGGAAAATGCCGTAAATGGTAGAGCTAATAATCTGGATAGGGCAACAAGAACCAGATGCTTGGCGGCCTTTTGCGAAACCATTAACAACAGTGGTTATACAGGCGGTGTGTATGCCAGTAAAACCTGGTATTACGACAAGGTTTATGCCCAAAGTCTGGAAAAGTATAATATATGGGTTGCACAGTACAATACCGAATGTAACTATGTAGGCAAGACTGATTTATGGCAGTATTCATCAAAGGAAAGTATCGCCGGAATAACAGGATTTGTAGACGTCAATCTGGTTAGAAAGAAGGATAAATAGTGTAACTAGTTTGTAACAAGAGTGGTTTTATAATGATTTCAAAGATGAGTATTATATGCTTTTTTGAAATTGGAGATAAAGCCATGGGAAAAAGAATAGTGAAAAGATTTTTTGCAGGAACCATAGCAGCCATTATGTTGACTGCTATGGTTCCTGTGTCTATATCTGAAAATATATTTGGCGGAATTGGAAAAGTAGAAGCTGCTAGTGTTTCATATATTCCAATGACTATTGCAAGCGGTTTTAATTCCGACGTAATTATGGATAGTGGTGAGACACTTAATAACCAGGCGGCAGCAGATCAGATGAACAATCTTTCCATTGGTGGTAACTGTTTCTATTCTGCTGGGTATAGCTCAACAGGTGGTCTTCCAGCTAACAAGATTGTCACAGATAAATCAGGTACTGTTTCAGGTTTGAGCTGGACACTTGGTGATTACAAATCTAACAATGATATGAGACTTTCACCTGGTTCATCGGGAACCTTTACATTTA
>JAEEGI010003517.1_pt1 | contig 37279 bp, 36 predicted proteins | sample 8958751 | NCBI WGS metagenome assembly JAEEGI01 (sample SAMN16246545, study PRJNA631951) | gut metagenome | biome: gut microbiome; feature: rumen; material: KS-attached | host: Bos | place: Iran: Karaj | collected 2018-10 | reverse complement strand
TTAGTTATATGAAACGCATCTTTACCCTCATCGCCCTGTTCGCCACGCTGGTGGCCCAGGCGCAGAATACCCAGACCGCCGCCGCGGAAGCGGCCGAAGCCCTCAGCGCCGCCGAGGACGTCCCCGAAAAAGTGGAGAAGCCCAAGTACTGGGAGAATTCCGTCGTCACGAACCTCAACTTCGGCCAGACTTTCCTGAGCCAGTGGGCCGCCGGCGGCTACAACAACGTCACCCTTTCGGGCGGCATCGACGCCAACGCCAACTACGCCAAGGACAAGCTCATCGGCAAAAACCGCATCCAGCTGGACTACGGCTTCCTTTATTCGGCCGATAAACCCATCCTGCAGACCAACAAGGACCGCATCTATCTGGAGTCCAAGTGGGGCTACGAGACACCGGTCAAGCACCTGGCCTATTCCGCCAACCTGGACTTCAAGACCCAGTTCGGCTGCAACTACGACTACAAGACCCCCCCGGCCAACGGCCTGGACGAGCCCTCCGTGCAGGACTGGCTGGACGCCCGGAAACTCAAATCCGGTTTCTTCGCACCCGCCTACCTGAATCTCGGTCTCGGTGTGCTGTGGACGCCCAAGCCCTGGTTCTCTCTCAACTTCGCTCCCCTCTCCGGCGGCGGCGTGTTCGTGGACATCCCCGAACTGCGCAAGACCTACGGTATGGCGCTGCGCGAAGAAGGCCTGGACGAGGCGGACGGAAACAACTTCAAAATGTTCCGCGCGGAATTCGGTGCACAGCTGAAGATCGATATGAGCTGGGTGATCAACGAAGTCTTCGCCTATTCCACGCAGATTACCGCCTTCTACAACTACCTCACGCCGGCCATCGAACCCCGTATGACCTGGGACAACAAGATCAGCTGGAAAGTGGCGAAGTTCTTCTCCGTGAACCTGAGCACCTTTATGATCTACGATCCGCTGGTGCTGGTGCGGGACGTGGACAAGGACGGCACCGTGGACGCCAAGGGCCTTCAGTTCAAGGAGTTCTTTGAGCTGGGCTTCACCTACGCCATCAGCAGTAAAAAGTAAGCGGCTCCTATGCTTCTGGTCGGAGTCAGCGGAGGCATCGATTCGATGGTCCTCGCGGAAAAGGTTCGCCTGAGCGGCGAGCCTTTTGCCATTGCGCACTGCAACTTCGGCCTTCGCGGTGACGAGAGCGACGAGGATGAACGCTTCGTGCGCGACTGGGCGGCCGGTTACGGCATCCACGTCCACGTGCGGCGTTTTGCCACCACTCTCACCGCACGCGAGGAAGGCATCAGCATCGAAATGGCCGCCCGGCGGCTGCGCTACCACTGGTTCGGCCAGCTGTGCCGGCAGTTCGGCTATGAGGCCGTGGCCGTGGCGCACAACGCCAACGACAATGCGGAAACGCTGCTGCTCAATCTGCTACGGGGAACGGGCGTTCGCGGCATCACGGGCATGAAGGCTTCGGGATTCCTGCCGGACCGGGCTTTCTCCGACATCCCCCTGCTGCGCCCGCTGCTGGGAATGACCCGGGACGAGATCGTGGCCTTCTCGGCCGAACACAACATCAGCTTCCGCACCGACAGCAGCAACGGACTCAACGAATACAAGCGCAACAAGATCAGGAACCAGGTGTTCCCCATTTTCCTGGAAATCAATCCCCGCTTTGTGGAAACCCTGAACCGCGATATGGAGCGCTTCGGGGCAGAGATTACGCAATTATCCGGGAAGACACACACCCCCGAACCCTTCGTCGCTTCGCTCCTCGTCCCTCCCGTCGCGTCGTGCCCTGCGGGCACTGACTCCGGGCCCCTCCCTCTAACACGGCCGAGGGTGGCCATGGGTTCGGGTGTGTGTGTCTCCCCGGATGAACTCAACTATGTTATCACAGAGGAACCCTGGGACGGGACCCAGGAGGTGAAGCAGCCGGAGGGAATGCTCATCCTGGATGCCGATAAAGCCGGAGAATGGGTGGAAGGCAGATGGGAAACCGGCGACTGGATCCGGCCGCTGGGGGCTCCCGGGAAAAAGAAAATGCAGGACTGGTTCACGGACCATCACGTCCCGGCCGACGAAAAACCCTTCTTCCGGCTCCTGAAAAAAGCGTCGGATCCGCACCACGTGCTGGCCGTCTTCGGCTGCTGTATCGACCACAGCGTAAAGGTGACGAAATCCACCCGGCGAATCCTTCGGATTTCCGCAAAAAATGATTAAATTTGCAGACTGCACATTGGATGCAGTCTGTTTTTGTATTTGAACTATGAATCATAAAGTACTGTTAATGATTTTGGATGGTTGGGGCGAAGGCTGCCACAACTATTCCAACGCGATATGGACGCAGGGAACGCCCAACATCGACGCCCTGCGCGCGAAATATCCCTTCGGTCACCTGCAGGCCTGCGGCGAGTATGTGGGCCTTCCGGACGGCCAGATGGGCAACTCTGAGGTAGGGCATATGAACCTGGGCGCAGGCCGTGTGGTGTACCAGGACCTGGTGAAGATCAACATCGCCTGCCGGGAGCACAAGCTCCTGGAGAATCCGGAAATCAAGGCCGCCTACGACTACGTGAAAAAGAGCGGCAAAAAGCTCCACCTGATGGGCCTCACCTCCCACGGCGGCGTGCACAGCAGCCTGGATCACGTGTTTGAATTCCTGCGGGTCGCCAAGGAAGAAGGACTGGACAAAGTCTATGTCCACGCCTTTATGGACGGCCGCGATACGGATCCCCGCAGCGGCCTGGGTTTCGTAAAGGAACTGGAAGAGAAAATGGCCGAAACCACCGGCAAGGTGGCCTCCGTCTGCGGCCGCTTCTACGCGATGGACCGCGACAAACGCTGGAACCGCGTGAAGGAAGCCTACGACCTCCTGGTGGAGGGCAAGGGCGCCGCGTTTGAAAGCGCCCAGAAAGGCATTCAGGCCAGCTACGACGCCGATGTGACGGACGAGTTCATCAAGCCCATCGTGGTCACCGAAGGCGGGAAACCCGTCGCCACCATCGAGGAAGGCGACGCCGTCATCTTCTACAATTTCCGCAATGACAGGGCCCGCGAGCTCACATCGGCCCTCACCCAGAAGGATATGCCGGAGGAAGGGATGCACACCATTCCCCTCTATTACTGCTGCCTCACTCCTTATGACGCTTCGTTCACGGGCGTGCACATCCTCTTCGACAAAGAGTTGGTGCAGGACACCCTGGGCGAAACCGTCTCCAAGGCCGGAAAGAACCAGCTCCGCATCGCGGAGACGGAGAAATACGCCCACGTGACGTTCTTCTTCAACGGCGGCCGCGAGACCGTGTTCGACAATGAGGACCGAATCCTGGTGAACAGCCCCAAGGTGCCCACCTATGATCTGCTTCCGCAGATGAGCGCCCCCGAAGTGGCGGAAAAACTCATCGCCCAGATCCGCAGCGAAAAGCAGGATATGATCATCCTCAACTTCGCCAACGGCGATATGGTGGGTCACACCGGCGTTTACACCTCCATCACCCAGGCCGTGGCCTGCATCGACAAACTCGTCGGAAAAGTGGTGGACGAAGCCATTGCCCACGGCTATGCGGTGCTCCTTACGGCCGACCACGGAAACGCGGACTTCGCCGTGAATGCGGACGGAACGCCCAACACGGCCCATTCGCTGAACACCGTTCAGTTCATCGTCATCAATGCGCCGGAAGTAAAGAGCGTGAAAGACGGCGCCCTGTGCAACGTCGCGCCCACCATCCTGAAACTGATGGGCATTCCCCAGCCCGCCGCAATGACGGCCGAACCCCTGATTTAACGCCTATGGATCTTTCCGCCAAATTCCTGGCCCAACTGCTGAAGGGCACCGTAGAGGGCGACGAAAACGCCGTCGCCACCAAGTTCGCCAAGATTGAACACGGCAAGAAAGGGACGCTGAGCTTTTTCGCGAATCCCAAATATGAGGAGTTCGTGTACAGCAGCGACGCCTCCATCCTCATCGTGAGCAAGGACTTTGCGCCCAAGCAGCCCGTGAAGGCCACCCTGGTGCGCGTGGAAGACGCCTACAGCGCCGTGGCTGATCTGCTGAAATATGTGGCCGAAAAGAAAAAGAAGACCCGCCGCCACCGGAGCCTCAGGGCCCGCTGGTTCTGCAACACTAAGTTCGGAAAACGGGTGTATGTGGGGGCCTTCTCCTTTGTGGGCCATCACACCCAGGTGGGCGACAACACCATCATCTATGAGCGGGTGTTCATCGGCGACAACGTCAAGATCGGCAAGGACTGCATCCTCTATCCCGGCGTGGTGATTTACGCCGATACCGTCATCGGGGACCGCTGCATCCTGCACGCCGGCTGTGTCATCGGCGGCGACGGATTCGGCAACGCCCCGCAGCCGGACGGCAGCTGGGAAAAGATCGAACACCTGGGGAACGTGGTCATCGGCAACGATGTAGAGGTGGGCTGCAATTCCACCATCGACCGCGCCCAGATGGAATCCACCATCATCGGCAACGGCGTCCGCATCGACAACCTCTGTATGATTGCCCACAACGTGGTTATCGGCGACCACACCGTGATGGCGGCCCAGACGGGCATCGCCGGCAGCACGGAGGTGGGGAAATACTGCATCTTCGCGGGTCAGGTGGGCATCGCCGGGCACCTGAAGATCGCGGACCACACCACCATCTGCGCCCAGGGCGGCGTTATCGGCCACATCAAAAAGGAAGGCCAGGTGCTGGTGGGCTCCCCCGTCATCGACGCCAAACAGTATATGAAAGCCTACGCCCTCTTCAAGAAAGCGGCCCAGGAATAATGTCTTTTACCCAGCATACCGTCGCCGAGGTCTGCGCCTTCGAAGGGAAGGGGCTGCATACCGGCGTCTATTCGCATATGCGGGTCCTTCCGGCCGATGCCGATACCGGGATCGTCTTCCGCCGCGTGGATCTGCCGGGCGCACCGGAGATTCCCGCGCTGGCGGAGAATGTCACCTCCACGGCCCGCAGCACCACCATCGCCTGCGGGAAGGCGGAAGCCGTGACCATCGAGCACATTATGAGTGCGCTCACGGGCCTGGGAATCGACAACGCCGTCATCGAACTGGATAACAGGGAAGTGCCCATCCTGGACGGGAGTGCCCTCCCCTATGTTTCCGCGTTGAAGGCCGTTGACCAGGGCGTTCCCCGGCGTTTTGTGGACATTCCCTACGCCGTGGAAGTGCGGGACCCGCGCAGCGGCGGATTCGTACGCATCGAGCCTGCATCGGCCCCCTCGGCCGATGTCAAATCGGACTTCGGCTCTCGTGTTCTTGGCATACAGGAGGCCCACTGGGACCTTCGGGTGGACTATGCCCGGGAGATCGGCCCGTGCCGGACCTTCTGTTTCTTCCACGAGATCGAACCCCTGCTGCAGAGCGGTCTCATCAAGGGCGGCGACGTAGACAACGCCATCGTGGTGGTGGAGCATCCCGTCACGGCCGAGCAGCTCGCCTCTCTGGCGGCGCTGATGGAAAAACCCTTGCTGGGCGTAAAGGGCGGCTACCTGAGCAACCTCGAGCTCCGTTTCCCGGACGAATGCGGGCGGCACAAACTGCTGGACCTGATGGGCGACCTTCGCCTCGCCGGAGGGTACCTGAACGCTAAAATATCGGCCTATAAAGCCGGACACACCATTAATACCAAAGCGGCAAAGGCCCTCCGGGCCCTGCTCAAATAAACGATTCTATGACTGAGATTCATCCTCTGGCTGTTGTAAGCCCTCTTGCCAAACTGGGAGAAAACGTTGTGGTGGGACCTTTCGCCTTCATCGACGAAGATGTCGAGATAGGCGACGGCTGCCACATTATGAACGGAGCCACCGTGCTGCGCCACGTGAAAATGGGCAAGGACTGCACCGTGTTTCCGGGCGCCGTGGTGGGCGCCATCCCCCAGGACCTCAAGTTCGACGGGGAGGAGTCCCGCGTGGAGATCGGGGACCGCGTGAACATCCGCGAATGCGCCACCATCAACCGTGGAACGGCCGCCAGCGGAAAGTATCTCACGAAGGTGGGCAGCGACGTGCTCATCATGTCCTATGCCCACGTGGCGCACGACTGCACCGTGGGCGACCACTGCATCATCGTGAGCTACAGCGGTCTGGCCGGGGAAACGGACCTGGACGACTGGGTGACCATCGGCGGAAAGAGCATGGCGCACCAGTTCACCAAAGTGGGCAAGCACGCCTTCATCGCCGCGAATTCCAAGCTGGTGAAGGATGTTCCGCCCTATGTCCTCGTGGGACGCGAACCGGTGGTGTTCGAAGGCGTGAACCGCGTGGGGCTGCTCCGCAGGGGCTTCTCCGAAGAAGACGTCAATCTGATCAAGGACATCTACGATACCCTTTATTATAAAGGAATGAACATCAGCCAGGCGCTGGACTACATTGAGGCCAATTACCCGGCTTCGGAAATCCGCGACACCATCGTGGGCTTTATCCGCGCCTCCAAGCGGGGCATCGTTTCCAAACCCCGTCCGGCCCGCTAGTGCTCCTCTCTACGGCATATTTTCCGCCGGTGGCCTGGTTCGCGCTGGCGGCGCGGGGGCCGTTCCTGCTCGAAGCCTGCGAGAATTACCAGAAGCAAAGCTACCGCAACCGTTGCTACATCCTCTCCTCCGACGGAGCGCAGATGTTGCAGGTTCCGGTCGTTCACGGGGCGTCCTGGGCCATCCGGGACGTGCTGGTGGATTATTCCACGCCCTGGGTGCTGCGCACGCAGCGGGCGCTGGACACGGCTTATGAGACATCGGCCTTCTATGATTACTATCGGGATGAGGTATTCGCGCTGTTGGACGCGCAGCCGGCCACGCTCTGGGAGCTGAACCTTTCCACCATCCGCTGGGCCTTCGGGGCGCTGGGCGTGCCGTGCCGGCTGGATGAAACCATCGATTTCGTCGCCGAGTCTCCCGAGGACTACCGCTTTACCCTGCACCCGAAAAAAGCGGCCGTTTTGCCGGAGAAACCCTACTACCAGGTCTTCCGCGACCGCCTGGAATGCTTCACCCCCGGGCTCTCCGTGATGGATCTCATCTTCAACGAAGGGCCAAATGCCCTATCTACAATCTTACCTTGAAATACCGCCTAAAAACGAGGTAAGATCGCCTCAACAGACGATCTTACCTTGATTATTGCCCCGAAACCGGGGTAAGATTGTTAGAAAGCCAGGACGGAACGGATATAATAGTTCCAGGTCTTGTTAGTGTTGGTCGCCTTGCCGTAATTGGCCCAATAAATCCAGGCATTGTTTTCGGAATGCTCCGAGCTGGACCAATAGGCGCCGTCCTTAAGTCCCTGTGCTCCCAAAGCGGTGAGTTTGTCGTTTGCATAGAACATACTCAGGCTGGCGTTCTGTTCCGTGGTGAGCCTCGCTTCATTTCCATTGAGACCGTTGACAATATGATTCCACTGGAAAATGGAGGGCAGGAACCATCCACTGGTGTTCTTAGGCGCGATTGTCGTGACGTACTCATCCGACCCCGTGTTGTTCCAGGATGCATAATAGAACGCTTCCCACAGATAGGAATTCGTGGTCCTGTCTCCCTGGTGGGTTAGTTCGTAGCCGGATTCCTTTGCATCGAGGGCGTCGACGAGAAGGTTATACTGGGACGGATTGTCCTTGACACCGTAGGTGTTCTTCCAACAGGATCCATTTCCATTGAAATTCTTCATTGAAATGGCCAGCCCGTGACGGTAGGTCGCGTCCCCCGTGTCATTGCCCACATAAGCTACCACGCCGCAAACCTTGGCGCCGGCGGCTTCTGCGAAAGCAGAGGATGCATAGATGAATTTGTCACTTGCCAGAACTTTGCCCACATCGTTTATCGTGGCGTCGGCAAGCGCTACGGGAGCATCCGGGTCGGGCTCGTTACCTCCGCCTCCGCCCTCTCCGGAGGGTTTGCAGGCAGCCAGAAACAGGGCGGCGAGCATCCATACTGTTTTGAACGTACGCATAACTTACAGACTCCTTTTGATTTCCACAATCTGGAAGGCCTCGATGATGTCGCCGGGATGGATGTCGTTGTAGCGCTCCAGGCCGCAGCCGCATTCCATACCCGCAGGTACTTCCTTGGCGTTGTCCTTGCCGCGCTGCAGGGAGGCGAGGGTGCCGGTGTAGACCACGATGCCGTCGCGGATGAGGCGTACATCGGCCTTGTTCACCAGCTTTCCTTCCTTCACCAGGCAGCCCGCGATGGTGCCCACCTTGGAGATCTTGAAGGTCTGTTTCACCTCTGCGGTGGCAGTGACCTCTTCCTTCTTTTCCGGCTCCAGCATACCCTCGATACCTTCCTTCACCTCGTTGATGCAGTCGTAGATGACCGAGTAGAGGCGGATTTCGATGCCTTCCTTTTCCGCCGCCTTGCGGGCTTCGGCGGAAGGACGCACCTGGAAGCCGATGATCACGGCGTCGGAGGCTTCGGCCAGCAGGACGTCGCTCTCGGAAATCGCGCCCACGGCCTTGTGAATCACGTTCACGCGCACTTCCTCGGTGGAAAGTTTGATGAGGGAATCGGAGAGGGCTTCCACGGAACCGTCCACATCGCCCTTGACGATGACGTTGAGTTCCTTGAAGTTGCCGATGGCGATACGGCGGCCGATCTCCTCCAGTGTAAGGTGCTTCTGCGTCTTGATGCCCTGGATGCGGATGAGCTGCTCGCGGCGGGTGGCGATGGACTTGGCCTCTTTTTCATCGGCCATAATGTTGAACTTCTCGCCGGCGGCGGGAGCGCCGTTCAGACCCAGCAGGGACACCGGCGTGGAAGGACCCGCGCTCTGGACTTTCTGTCCGCGCTCGTTGTACATCGCCTTCACGCGGCCGTAGTAGCTGCCGGAGATGATGACATCGCCCACATTCACCGTGCCGTCCTGCACCAGGACCGTAGCCAGGTAGCCGCGTCCCTTGTCCAGGGAGCTCTCGATGACCGCGCCGCTGCCCATCTTGTTGGGGTTGGCCTTCAGTTCCAGGAGGTCGGTCTCGAAGAGGACCTTCTCGAGGAGTTTGTCCACGTTGATACCCTTCTTGGCCGATATTTCCTGGCACTGGTACTTTCCGCCCCAGTCTTCCACCAGGATGTTCATCTCGGAGAGCTGACGGCGGATGGTGTCCGCGTTGGCGCCAGGTTTATCGATCTTGTTGATGGCGAAGACCATCGGAACGCCGGCCGCCTGTGCGTGGGCGATGGCTTCCTTGGTCTGGGGCATCACGGCGTCGTCGGCCGCCACGATGATGATGGCAAGGTCCGTCATCTGGGCGCCGCGGGCACGCATGGCGGTGAACGCCTCGTGACCCGGGGTGTCCAGGAAGGTGATGTGCCGTCCGCTGTCCAGCGTGACGCTGTAGGCGCCGATGTGCTGGGTGATACCGCCCGCCTCACCGGCGATGACGTTGGAATTGCGGATGTTATCCAGGAGACTCGTCTTACCGTGGTCCACGTGACCCATCACGGTGATCACCGGCGGGCGTTCCACCAGGTCTTCCTCGCGGTCCGGCTCCTGCTGCTCGATTTCCTCCGACAGCTCGGCCGTCACGAATTCCACCTTATAGCCGAATTCCTCGGCCACCAGGACCAGGGTTTCGGCGTCCAGACGCTGGTTGATGGACACCATCATACCCAGGGACATACAGGCTCCGATAACCTTCACGACAGGCGTGTTGTTCATCAGGGTGGCAAGGTCGTTCACCGTCACGAACTCGGTGACTTTGAGCACCTTGTTCTCCGCGGCGGCGGCTTCCATCTCCTCCTGTGAACGGATGGCGGCAATCTCGCGCTTCTCCTTGCGGTGCTTTGCGCCGAAGTTGTTGCGCGTGCTCTCGTTCATCTTCGCATAGGTCTCTTTGACCTGCTTCTGGATTTCCTTCTGGAGTTCTTCCTGTTCGGCCTCGGTCATCGCGGGCTTGAAACGGTCGCCCTTCTTGCGGCCCTTGCCGGCCTGGGCGGCTGCGTCTTTCTTGCGGGGGGCTTTGTCCACCTGCACCTTGGTCACGTCCACCTTCTGGGGACCAGTGGTCTTGATGCGCTCGCGTTTCTTGCCTTTCTTGGGGTCGAACTGAGCCAGGTCGATCTTGCCGACGACCTTGAAGGGCGCTTCCTCCGCCTTCGGAGCTTCTTCCTTCTTGGGGGCTTCCTCCGCCGGGGTCGGTGCGGGGATTTCCTCCACTGCAGGAGCTTCGGGTTCGGGTTCGGCGACCGGTTCCGGCTCGGGAACAGGCTCAGGAACGGGCTCGGAAACAGGCTCGGGCTCGACTGCCGGTTCCGGTTCCGGTTCCGGAATCGGTTCGGGTTCCGGGACAGGTGCAGGCTCCGGTTTCGGCTCCGGTTTGGGCTCCGGTTTCCGGGACAGGTTGTTGCTCTTGATGACGGTCACCCGTTCCGGCTCGTACTCCTCTTCCTCTTCTTCCGGTTTCTTACCGGCCTTGTCCAGGATTTCGGTGAGCTTGACGTCCACTTTTTCGGCCTGCTCCTTCAGCTCCAGGTCCTTGCCGAACTTCTTGTGCAGGGCGGGAAGGTACTCGTCCGACACCTTCAGGTTCGGGTTGGCGTCCTCGATGCCGGCGCCCTCTGAGTTGAGGAAGTCCACCAGCGTATCCAGGCCGATGTTAAATTGTTTGATAAGCTTCGATAATCTGATATCTGCCATATATAACCCCTTAAATAATTATCTTTTAGTCTTCGAATTCTGCGCGGAGAATCTTCAGGACCTCGTCCACGGTCTCGGTCTCCAGGTCTGCGCGGGAAGCGATTTCCGCGGGATCCAGCGCCATCACGCTGCGGGCGGTGTCGCAACCGATCTTCTGCAGGGCCTCGATCACCCAAGGATCGATGACGTCGTCGAAATCCTTCAGCAGCACGTCGTCCTCCTCCTGTACCTCGCTGGGCTGGATTTCACGCCAGACCTCGATTTCACGGCCCACCAGCATACCGGCCAGTTTGATGTTCACGCCACCCTTGCCGATACCTTTCTTCACTTCGTCGGCGTGCATAAAGACCTTGATCTTGTCCTCGGGACCGCCGCTGAGGTCGATCCGGGAAATGCGGGCCGGATTCAGGGCACGCTGGATCATCAGCTGCGGGTTGGAGCTCCACTGGATGACGTCGATGTTCTCGTTGCGGAGTTCACGGACGATACCCATAATACGGGAACCCTTCACGCCGATGCAGGCGCCGATGGGATCGATGCGGTCGTCGTAGGACTCCACAGCCACCTTGGCGCGTTCACCGGGGATGCGGACCACCTTCTTCACGGTGATGAGGCCGTCGTAGATTTCGGGGACCTCCATCTCGAAAAGCTTCTCCAGGAAGCTGTCCGTGGTGCGGGAAAGCACGATGTAGGGCGTGGTGTTGTTCTTCATCTCCACACTCTTGATGATGGCCCGAACGGTGTCGCTCTTCTTGAAGTGCTCGCCGGGGATCTGCTCGCTCTTGGGCATGCGGAGTTCGTTGCCGTCCTCGTCCAGGATGAGTACCTCGTTCTTCCAGGTCTGGTATACCTCGCCGGTGAAGATGTCGCCCACGCGCTCGGAGTACTTCTTGTAGACGTTGGCTTTTTCGATGTCCATAATACGGCCCTGCAGGTTCTGACGGATGTTCAGGATGCCGCGGCGGCCGAAGGAGGAGAGGGAGAGCTTGCGGGCGAAGGTGTCGCCGATCTCATAGTCGTCGTCACCTGTCTCGGCCTTGATCTCTTCCAGCGTAATCTGGGTCACGGGATCCTCCACTTCTTCCACCACTTCGAAGTTCTGGTAGATTTCGCAGTCGCCCTTGTCCACGTTGATGATCACGTCGAAGTTGTCGGCGGTGCCGTAGGTCTTCGCCAGTTGGGTGAGGAACACGTCCTTCAGGACGCCCAGCATCACCGGACGGTCGATGCTCTTCTCTTCCTTGAAATCCTTGAAAGCGTCAATCAAGGTGATTTCTTTCTCTTTTTCTTTTGCCATTGTTATGTTGTATTGTTAAAATTCAATGTAGGGCCTCACCGAGTTGATGACGGCAAATTCAATCGCCTCGCCGTCCACCGTGATACCGTTTTCATCGGCCTTCTCCAGGATGCCTTTCACCTTCTTTCCGCCCTTCATCCACACGTCCACCTTGCTGCCGAGGGCCTTCTCATACTGCCTGAGCACCTTGAACGGGCGGTCCAGGCCGGCCGATGAAACCGTGAGGGCATAATCTTCCACGTCCTGGTCGAAGGCCGCGTGCACCACCTGGTCGATGGCCGCGCAGTCGTCCCAGTCCACCACGCCTTCTTCCTTTTCGATGATGACCTCGATGTCGTTTTCTTTGGAGACCGTGACTTCCACCAGGAAGCAGCCTCTCGCTTTAACCGCCGGCTCAATGGCCTGAGTGATCTGTTCTTTTGTCATAGCTTTTAAAAAAGCGAGATAGGGGACCGGACGTCCTCTATCTCGTTCACGGGTGCAAAGGTAGAAAAATTATTTGGAAATAACAAAAGAAAAATCACAGTAACGCGGCGGTTCTGGCGGCGAGGCGGGCGTTGTTCAGGACCAGCTGGATGTTGGAAGCGAGGGAGTCGCCACCGGTAATCTCCTTGATGCGGGCCAGGAGGAAAGGCGTGGTTTCCTTACCCTTAATCCCCTGCTCCTTGCACTCGGAAAGCGCTTGTTCAATGGCGGCATTGATGCGCTCCGAATCCATGGAATACGCTTCCGGGATGGGGTTCGTCACCAGCATACCGCCCTGCAGGCCCATCTCCAGCTTGGCGCGGAAAGCGGCGGCCAGCTCTTCCGGCGTATCAATCCGGTAATCCACCTTGAAACCGCTTTTGCGCGTATAGAAGGCGGGTAGTTCCTCTGTCCCGTAACCAATCACCGGCACGCCCTTCGTTTCCAGATACTCCAGCGTGAGGCCCAGGTCCAGGATGCTTTTGGCGCCGGCGCAGATGACCATCACCGGCGTCTGCGCCAGTTCTTCCAGGTCGGCCGATATGTCCATCGTAGTCTCCGCTCCCCTGTGCACGCCGCCGATGCCGCCGGTGGCAAAAACCTTGATTCCGGCCAGATGGGCGATGATCATCGTAGTAGTGACAGTGGTGGCGCCGTCTTCGCCGCGGGCCACCAGCACCGGAAGATCCCGGCGGGACGCTTTCGTCACCCCGCGGCCTTTCTTGCCCAGGTATTCGATTTCCGAAGGGGTGAGCCCGGCTTTCAAGCGGCCGCCGATGACGGCGATGGTGGCGGGCACCGCCCCGTTGTCGCGGATGGTCTGCTCCACCTTCAAGGCCGTCTCTACGTTCTGCGGATAGGGCATTCCGTGGGAGATAATGGTGGATTCGAGAGCCACTACGGCCTTCCCTTCCCGAAGGGCTTCCGCCACTTCCGGCGACAGGTCCAGGTACTTATTCATAACTTGAGATTCTTGATTTCTTCACTCACGGCATCGGGGCTTTCCACGGCGCAGCGGGCGCAGGCGAGGCCCCAGCGGGCCGATTCCTCCACTGAAGCGTCCGGGCCCGCGTGCACGATGCCGGCCAAAAGGGCGTCTCCCCCGCCGGTGACGCTTCTGACAATGCAGGGAAGGGCCGGGAAGGCATACTGCCGGCCGTCGGCCTCCACCTGCAGGCCTTCTGCGCCTACGCTCACATACACCCGTTCGATGCGGGCTCCGGGGATATCGGCCAGAACCTGATGTTCCAGCGCATTCGATTTCAGCGCGAAGAATGCCTTTTTCTCAGACAACTCCACCGCCTCCTTGATCCGTCCGGCTTTCGCCACCGAAACGGCGTCCAGATAGAGGGGCCTCTTACAATGGTCAATCAGATACGCGAGGGCTTCGGCCGAACTGTTGGCATCGGCCACCACTACATCGGCCGCATTGATGGCGTCCAGACGGGCCGAGAGCCACAGCGGGGTCATCCCCTCCGTGGCGTTCATATCGGCCACCCCGCCCACTAACTCACCGTCGGCGTTGTTGATGGAGACGAAGAAAGAGTTCGTGCCTTCGCGGGCGATTTCGGCGGAATCCGTCCGCATCCCGATTTCCCGGCAGGAGGCCTCGATGACCGGGCCAAAAAGGCCGCCGCCGAAAATGGTCACCAGAGAAACCTCATCGCCCAGCAGGGCCAGGTTATGGGCGATATTGCGCCCTACCCCGCCCCAGGAGACCCGGACGGAGCACGGATTGGAATCCCCGAAACGGAAAGCACGGTCCGATGTGGCCGTAATGTCTACATTGGCGCCGCCGATGACACAGACCCGCATCCTACACCAGTATTAAAATGGCCGCCAGTGCTACGCAGAAGCCCTGGGCGGTAATGCGGCGGCGGGTAATGTGGCGGGTGGAGAGGGCGATGGGATCATCGGCCACATCCTTCGCAAGGTCCGACGGGAAATGCCGCGCAGACCACTTGTGAATGAGTTCTCCGTAATAGAAATAGGTCCCGCCGCCGTTGGAACGGTTCAGGGTGATGAGCGTCTTGTAGTCGCAGAAATAGGGCTGGATGTCCGGAGGGAGTAGCACGTCCTGAGCCGATCCCGATACCAGCACCAGCGGAAGTACATCCGTTGCGAAAGCTGCGCGGTAGTGTTCTTCCAGGCGGGTCCAATCGGCCTTTTCCGTATCATAGACGGAGAAGACCACCACCTTTCCGCTGGCGGCAAGGTCATCGCAATAGGCCCCGCTGGCATCACTGAAACTGAGGATGGGCGCATTGCGGAATTCCGCCTCCCCCGCTTCGTCGTCCAGGGACGAGAATAGCTGCGTGCCCCAGTTGAACGGGGTGAAATCCACGATGGGAAGGTGCAGGTTGCTGTAGATGGCGGCGCCGATAATCAGAAGCGTAGACAAAACGGCCGCCACGCCTCTGTGCGTCTTGGCGTTTCCGAACTCCCGGAAAGGCGCGAAGGCCACCACGCAAAGCACAAGCAGAATCACGTTCTTCAGGAAACTCTGCGCGTGCGTAAGGTGGAACGCCTCGCCGAAGCAGCCGCAGTCCATCGGTGCGTCGAAGATCCACAGCAGGAGCGTGAGAAAGGTAAAAAGTCCCATCAGCACATAGGCGGCGATGGCCGATGCCTTCCTAAGGACGCCGGTAATGAGGCCGATGCCAACGGTACACTCTATGAACGCCATCCCGATACCCACGCCACGGGCAATGGGCGCGAGGCCCGCCATCCCCAGGAATTTGAAATACTCCCTCACGATGAGCATCGTCCCCACCGGATCCCACAGTTTCAGGATACCGGTAACGAGGAAGACGATTCCGACGAGGCCGGCACAATAGCGGCGGAAATTCCTGTAAAAAGCTTTCATAGGGCGGCGTCTACGGCAGCGCGCACGCGCTCGAAAATGGCATCCGGCGGCAGCATATTGCCGTTTCGGTCGGCGCAATCGATCCTGCGGAAATGGGAATCCCTCACCGTTTCGCCCAGGTAGATGTCCCGCACGGCCCGCTGAAAATCGATGGATGCCTCGTGGATGTCCTGAGCCCCGGAGAGGTAATTGCGGTCCTGACCGTGGCGTTCCCGGGTGAGACTTTGCTCCACAAAGCCGATGGGAACGTCCAGGAACAGGTTCAGGTCCGGTTCCGGAAGGTCGAAGAGGCCGTACTCAGTGTTGAAAATCCAGTCCCGGAGGCGGCGGCGCTCCTCTCCCATAGGGAGTTTGGAGCATTGGTAGGCGATATTGGAATAGACGTAGCGGTCCAGCAGGACGGTCTTCCCTTCTTCGAGGGCTTTCCGGATGAGGGGCGCCGCCCCGTGGCGGTCTTCCGCGAACAGAAGGGCCACGAGCTGCGGATGGACGGCGTCATTGGCGCCGAAATCTCCCCGCAGAAAGCGGGAGATGAGGTCTCCGTAGACGGGAGCGTCGTAGCGCGGGAAATGGATGTATTCCAGCGAGCCGCAGCGCTCCTGCAGATATTCCTTGAGCCGCTTGACCTGGGTGGACTTTCCTGCCCCGTCAAGACCTTCCAAAACGATAAGCATAACAGATGCAAATATACAAAAATATGTTGTATCTTTGACGCCGCCGATGGTAGGAAACATCCATATCCTGGGGATCGTGAACCTGACGCCGGACTCCTTCTATGCCGGGAGCCGGGTAAAGGCCGATGAAGCCGTTTCCCGCATCCGTCAGATGCTCTCCGACGGGGCCGATGCCGTGGACCTCGGAGCCTGTTCCACCCGCCCCGGATCCGTCCAGCCCTCTCTGGAAGAAGAATGGGCCCGATTGGAGCCGGTGCTGAAGGAGATGGCGGGACACTCCCTCCCGGGGGACTCAGTCGCTGACGCTCCTTCGGCCCCTCCCATTGCGCCGTGCCCTTCGGGCCCTGGCTGTGGGCCCCTCCCCCTATACTTGTCCGGGGGTGGACAAGCCCCCGGGAGGGAGTGTCCCGTCATCTCCATCGATACTTACCGGTCGGAAATCGTCCGGAGGGCGTACGATCTCATCGGCCCGTTCATCGTGAACGACATCAGCGGCGGTCAGCTGGATCCGGATATGCTGTCCACGGTGGGGCGGCTGGGGCTGCCGTACATTGCGATGCATATGCGGGGAACGCCCGAAACGATGCAGAGCCTGACGGACTACGACGACGTGGTGGCTTCTGTCATCGATTATTTCAACGAATTCGCCAGGAAAGCGGAGGACGCCGGAATTGAAACCTGGCTTCCGGATCCCGGATTCGGCTTTTCCAAAACCCTGGACCAGAACTATGAACTGCTTCACCGGCTGGGTGAAGTGGTACGGGCTTTCCCGGACCGGGAAGTCCTGGTGGGGGTATCCCGCAAAAGTATGGTCTATAAAGCGCTGGGCATCACCCCCGAAGAGGCGATGCCCGCTACGCAGATCATTCAGTTTCAGGCGATGGAGAAAGGAGCCCGCTGGCTCCGGGTACACGACGTGAAAGAAGCCGTGACTACCGCGCGCCTCTATTCCACGATGTACACTTCGTCGCCGGGCGCGGCAAAGTGATAGGTCTCCCGTGCGAAGGTCTCCAGCGAATCCGGATTGTTCCTGAGCGCCTGGGTTTCCCGCTCCATCTCGTCAATCTCGGCCTGAAGACGGGCCATTTCCGCCTTCTGGGCCTTTTCCTCCACGGAAGCTTTGATCCAGCTCAGAACGCTGTTGTGGGCGAAGAAAAGCAGCCACAGCGCCACCACCAGCGTGACCACGATCACGAACGGCAGCAGATAATTGTGGTCCTTCCGTTTGAGCCACGCCCACCGGTCCTTTTTCCCCTCTTCCATCACGCCTCCTCAGTTTTTAATTCCACGGCATCGACGTTCCCACGGGACTGCTCCAGCGGAATGCGACGGAAGGCCCAGATGCAGGCGATGAGCGCCGCTACGCCCAGCACGTAGACCACCATATAGGTATTGCGGCCCATCAGGTCGATCAGTTGCATATCGGCATCGATCGAAGGAATCTGCGTGAGGATCACGGACGTTCCGTTGTTCACAAAATGTATGAGCATCGTCAGCCACAGCGAACCGGTCTTGTAATAGACGTATCCCATCACCAGGCCGATGATAAAGGCGTTGAGCGCCTGCCAGGGATTCATATGGATGAGGGCGAAGAAGAGGGCGCTCACGAAGATGGCCCAGCCGGGTTTCATCTTGGTCAGGAGCCCGCGGAGGACCATCCCCCGGCACAGCCATTCCTCAAAGATGGGGGCGAAGATCGCCGCCAGCAGGAAGGAACTCCACAGCGGACCGCCGGTCATCTGTTCCATCAGCTGCATCACCAGGTCATACAGCCGGCTGAGCCAGGGACTGGACTGGGTGAGCCTGTAGTTGAGGTAGTTGGGAAGATCGGCCGAAATCATCGTGGCGTAGCTGAGCACGACGGTGATGAGAACCGCCTGCCAGGCCTTGAACGGGCCGAAGTGGCTGCTGTTAAGCTTATACCCGGGCTCAAAGAGGCAGTTCCGCTGGCTCTTGTGCGCCGCATAAATCATCGCGGGCAGGAAGGAAAGCGGATATACCACCAGCATACTGTAGTCCAGCAGGATTTTCTCGGGGACGAACAGGCCCAGGATACTGGTTACGAGCGTTCCCAGCAAACTGCCCAGCAGGAACCATCCCAGCAGAGCGAACATCCCGCCCACGCCCGGCACATACCAGGCGTGGGAGGCATAGAGGTCATAGTTATTGACTTTCCGGGCGAAGAGTTTCATAGGCTAATACAGGGGGCTGGGATAGACGCCTTCCTTGACCAGATGGGCGAACTTCGCCACCACGCCGGGACGGTCTTCCTTATAGGTGACGCCGAACCAGTGGGACGGGGTGGAAAGCACCTCGCAGGAACCTTCGCCGGCCTTTACGATGACATCCACCGCGTAGGGGATGTAGTATTCCTTCTTGAGCTCGGTGATGTGCTCCTTGAGGAAGGTGATGAACGAGGCCTCGCTCTTGGCGAAATAGTCCGGGGTAAAGCCCCACATATTCATCGAGCAGAGCGCCTTGGCGTCCAGTTCCACGTGGTTTTCCCCGGTGACTGAGTTGTTGCCATAGACCTTTCCGTCGCCTTCTTTGGCAATGTCCAGATGCTCGGCGATATCCGTGAGGATTCCCTTCTTGTCATAGGAGCAGATGCCGCGGGAGACGCTGCCGTTTTCACTGAGGGTGTTTTCCAGTTCAAAGCCTACGATGCAGTACTGGCCCTCCGTCTTTTCGTGGGCACGGCACCAGTCGCCCAGGATCTTGAAGGACTCCTTCCCGTAGAAATCGTCCCCGTTGATGACGGCGAAAGGCTCGTGGATGACATCCTTGGCCATTAGCACGGCGTGGTTGGTCCCCCAGGGCTTCACACGGTCTTCCGGCACGGTGAAGGGGGCGGGAATCTTATTGAGTTCCTGGGTGACGAAGACGAACTCGAGGGGGGATCCGTCGATGGTTTTCACGCCGGCATAGCGTTCCTTCACGTGGGCTTCCATATCGGCCTTGAAAGACTCCCGGACGATATAGACCACCTTGCCGAAACCGGCCTCCACGGCGTCGTGGATGGAATAGTCGATGATGGTTTCTCCATTGGGGCCCAGCCCGTCCATCTGTTTGAGTCCGCCGTAACGACTGCCCATTCCGGCAGCGAGAACAAGTAATGTAGGTTTCATAACGATTCTATTTGCGTTTTCTTCTGTTTCTGAGTCTTTGTGCGCTCTCCACCATCAGCTGATCCTGAAAACAGCCGCGGGCCGCCAGAAAGTTGAAAACGGCGATGCCCAGCGGGAAGATGACCGTCCAGCTGAACACCGGCCCCTCCCAGGTAAAATACATCCAGGCCAGCCAGCCCTGCATCCCCAGGGCCACGATGCCGCCCAGACTCGCCAGACGCATCTGCAGGATGAGCGAACGGAAGGTGAAAAGCGCCAGCAGGACCATCCCCGCAAGGATCCCCAGCAGGATGCCGAAATAGGGCTTCTGCAGCTGCCAATAGCTGATTCCCTCCAGCCCGTCCGGACCGGGAACCCTATAGGCGATGCTGAAGCAAAGGGCTATGATGAGCCCGGCCGATAAAAGGAGATAAAGGGTCTGTTGTCTCTGCCACATAGCGCCGAATAATCAGTCCTACGAAGTTAGTGATTATTCTCGGGAATTCCCAACCTCGGAGCCAACTTTGTTTTTGTGCGTGAAAATCACTAACTTTGCACCCTTAAACATGTACTATATGGAACCCAAGAGAGTGGTAATAACCGGAATGGGCGTCATCTCCTCCGTAGGACAGGACATCAAGACCTTCTGGGATAATCTGTGCAAGGGCGTCTGCGGCATCGACTACGTGGAAGAGTTCAAGGATATGCCCGTCACCTTCGCCGGTAAGGTGAAGGACTTCGACCCGGAACAATACGGGATGGACAAGCCCTTCATCCGCAAGCAGGATGAATTCACCCTGTTCGCGATGGCCGCCGCCTGGCAGGCCATGCAGCAGAGCGGGCTGGTGAGCGAAGGCGAAAGCGCCAACATCGACCCCTTCCGCCTGGGCGTGTATGTGGGCTCCGGCATCGGCGGCTTCGACGTCCAGTACCGGGAAACCCAGAAGATGATCGAGGACCCCACCGGCAAATGGATTTCCCCGCTGTTCATCGCCACGATGATTTCCAATATCGCGGCGGGCCACATCGCCATCAAGCATCAAGCGAAAGGCCCCTGCCTGGATATCGTCACCGCCTGCGCCACCTCTTCGCACTGCATCGGCGAAGCTTTCCGGGCCATCCGCCACGGTTATGCCGACGCCATCATCGCCGGCGGCAGCGAGCACGCTTCCATCCCCCTGGGTGTGGCGGGCTTCTACAACGCCAAGGCCCTTACCCGCGCCACGGATCCCAAGTACGCTTCCCTGCCGTTCAACCTGAACCGTCAGGGCTTCGTGATGGGCGACGGCGCCGCGGTAATTATCCTTGAATCCCTGGAACACGCCCTGGAGCGCGGCGCCACCATCTACGGTGAAATCGTCGGCTACGGCAACACCTGCGACGCCTACCACGCTACGGCACCCCGTCCGGATGCCAGCACCCAGGCCCGCTCCATCCAGGACGCCCTGGCCGAGGCCGGTTTCGACCCCGCCAAGGACAACCTCTACATCAACGCCCACGGCACCGGTACGCATCTGAACGACCTGGCGGAAACACTTGCCTGCAAGGCCGCCCTCGGAGATTTCGCCTACAAAGCGCACATCTCCTCCACGAAGTCGATGACCGGACATATGTTCGGCGCGGCCGGCGCGGCGGAAGCCATCGCCACCATCCTGGCCCTGAGGAACGGCATCTGCCCGCCCACCATCAACCTGGACACCCCGGACCCGGAATGCGACCTGGACTACACGCCCAACGTGGCCGTGAAGACGGACCTCACCCTGGGTCTTTCCAATTCCTTCGGCTTCGGCGGACACAACGCCTGCGTGGCCTTCCGCCCCTACAAAGCATAATATGGCAGAGAACACACTGTTGGAGAAGGTCCTGAGCCTTCAGGACAAATACAAGAAGCTGGAAGAGCAGCTCTCGGATCCGTCGGTCATCGCCGATATGAAGAAGTTCGTCCAGCTGAACAAGGACTACAAGGAACTGCAGCCCATCATCGCCGCCGGCCTCGAGTACAAGAAGCTGGTGGACGAGCTCGCGCAGGCCAAGGACATCCTCATCAACGAAAAGGATGAGGACCTGAAGGATATGGCCCGCGAGGAAATCGCCGAAATCGAGCCCAAGCTCCCGGAGATGGAGCAGAACATCAAGCTGCTTCTCATTCCGGCCGATCCCGACGACAGCAAGAACGCGATGGTGGAAATCCGCGGCGGCACCGGCGGCGACGAAGCCGCCATCTTCGCGGGAGACCTTTTCCGGATGTACCAGCACTTCGCGGAGCGCCGCGGCTGGAAGCTGGAAGTGACGGACCAGGCGCCCGGCACCTCCGGCGGCTTCAAACAGATTGTCTTCAAGCTTTCATCGGCCCAGGACGGCGTCTACGGCGTGATGAAGTACGAATCCGGCGTGCACCGCGTCCAGCGCGTGCCGCAGACGGAAACCCAGGGGCGCATCCAGACATCGGCCGCCTCCGTAGCCGTCTTCCCGGAAGCCGGCGAGTTCGACATCGAGCTCAATCCGGCCGATATCCGCAAGGACCTCTTCTGCGCATCGGGCCCCGGCGGCCAGGGGGTGAACACCACCTATTCGGCCGTCCGCCTTACCCACATCCCTTCCGGAATCGTGGTACAGTGTCAGGAGGAGCGTTCCCAGCTGAAGAACCTGGACCGGGCGATGGAAGAACTCCGCACCCGTCTCTACAATATGGAGCACCAGAAGTATCTGGACGGCATCGCGGCCAAGCGCAAGACGATGGTTTCCACCGGCGACCGCAGCGCCAAGATCCGCACCTACAACTATCCCCAGGGCCGCGTGACGGACCACCGCATCGGCTGGAGTATGTACAACCTGCCCGTCTTTATGGACGGTGACATCCAGGAATGCATCGACCAGCTGCAGATTGCGGAAAACGCCGAACGGCTCAAAGAAGCAGGAGAAGAATAAAATGGCACGCGACCGTTCAGAACTGCAGGCCCTCGGCCGTCACACCGAGTACAGCCAGACCTACGCTCCCGAGGTGCTGGAAACCTTCGAGAACAAGCATCAGGACAATGATTACTGGGTTCGTTTCAACTGCCCGGAATTCACCACGCTGTGCCCCATTACCGGCCAGCCGGATTTTGCGGAAATCCGAATCTCCTACGTTCCGGACAAGCGGATGGTGGAATCCAAGAGCCTTAAACTGTATCTGTTCAGTTTCCGTTCCAACGGAGACTTCCACGAGGACTGCGTGAACACCATCATGAAGGATCTGGTGAAACTGATGGATCCCAAGTACATCGAGGTCACCGGCCTGTTCACCCCCCGCGGCGGCATTTCCATCTACCCTTACGCCAATTACGGCCGTCCCGGCACCAAATGGGAAGAACTCGCCTGGGACCGGCTCTCGATGCACGAATAATCCCCTATAACCCTTTCGCCTTGGCTTCGTCCCAGAGGGCGTCCATCTGGGCGAGGGTCATATCCTTGAACTGCAAGCCTTTCCGCAGCGTCTGCTCCTCCAGGTAGGTGAAGCGGCGGCGGAACTTTTCACTGGAACGGTTCAGCGCCGCCTCCGGGTCCACCCCGTAGAGGCGGGCGGCGTTGATGACGGCGAACAGCAGGTCGCCGAATTCTTCCTCGCGCTTCTCCTCCGGGGCTTCGGAGACTTCCCGGTATTCTTCGGCCACCTTTTCCCACACGTCCTCCTTCTTCTCCCAGTCGAAGCCGCAGCCGCGGGCCTTTTCCTGCATCGCGATGGCCTTCAGGAGGGACGGCATCGCCTTGGGGATGCCCGCCATCACGCGCTTGTTGCCGCCTTTTTCCTTTGCTTTCACGAGTTCCCAGGTATCGGCAATCTCCTTGGCCGAAGTAGCCTTCCCGGCGTCGGGGCCGAAGACGTGCGGGTGCCGGAAGACCATCTTGTCGCAGATCTTTTCGATGCAGTCGGCGATGTCGAAGGCGCCTTCTTCCTGGCCGATGCGGGCGTAGAACACCATATGATACAAAAGGTCGCCGATTTCCTTCGCCGTAGCCTGGCGGTCCCCCTCCAGGATGGCGTCGGACAGTTCGTAGACCTCTTCCTCCGTGAGGCGGCGGATGCTGTCGAAGGTTTGTTCGGCGTTCCAGGGGCATTTCTCCCTGAGCGCGTCCATAATATCCAGCAGGCGCCCGAAGGCGGCCAGTTTTTCTTCCCGAGTATGCATAGATGCAAAGATACAACAAAATATGCGTATATTTGCCTTTCGGAATGACGAGTTTGCCTTTCATATCGGCCGATCAAGCCGTACGCGCCGTGCGGAGCGGGGACCACATCCACCTTTCCAGCATCGCCAGCGTGCCGCACATCCTCATTGAGGCCTTGTGCCGCCGCGCCGGGGAACTCGCCGACGTGCACTTCCACCACTTCCACACGGAAGGGCCCGCACCCTACGGCAGCCCCGAGTTCCGGGATTCCTTCTTTGACCAGGGCTTTTTCGTCGGCCCCAATCTCCGTCCCGGCGTACAGGCCGGCGTGGCCGATTATCTCCCGGCGAACCTCTTCGAGACGCAGCTGATGTACCGCCATCACGCCCTCCCGTGCGACGTCGCGATGGTGCAGGTATCGGATCCGGTGGACGGAATGGTGTCGCTGGGCACGTCGGTAGACTGCTCGGTGGCTGCCCTGGAAGTGGCCCGCGAGCGCATCGGCGTCGTGAATCCCCACGTGCCGTTCTCCTTTGGGGACCGGATTCCCATCGACCGTTTTACGGCGCTGGTTTCCGACAAGCGTCCACTCATCACGAAGGAATACGTGGAGCCGTCGGAGACGGATTTTGTCATCGGCAAACACTGTGCGGAACTGGTCCCGGACGGAGCCTGCCTCCAGATGGGCATCGGCGCCCTTCCCAATGCCATTTGCGCCTCCCTGCAGGGACACAAACACCTGGGCCTGCATACGGAAATGTTCTCCGACGGTGCCCTGGCCCTAATTCGGAAAGGCGTCATCGACGGCTCCTGCAAGGCCATCGACAAAGGCCAGGTGGTAGCCTCCTTCCTGCTGGGCTCGCAGGAAGTGTATTCGTTCATCGACCGGAATCCCGCCGTTCAGATGCGGGACATCGCCTATACGAACGACCCCCGTGTGATCTCGAAGAACCCGAGGGTAGTCTCCATCAATTCGGCGCTGGAGATCGACCTTACCGGACAGGTGTGCGCGGATTCCATCGGCGAACGCATCTATTCCGGGGCCGGCGGACAGCTGGACTTCGTGCGCGGGGCGAAACTCTCGGAAGGCGGCAAGGCCATCATCGCCCTCGCCTCCCGCACCACGAAAGGCCTGCCCAAGATCGTGCCCACCTTACACCCCGGCGCCGGTGTGGTCACCCCCCGGGCCGATGTCCAGTGGGTAGTCACCGAATACGGAGCCGTGAATCTCTACGGAAAATCCCTCCAGGAACGCGCCCTGCTGCTGATAAGCATTGCGCACCCCGAAGACCGTGAGGCCCTGGAGCGCGCAGCGTTTGAGCGGTTCGGAAGAGCTATTTAATCAGATTCCCCAAGACACTGCGGGTGAGTTCCTTGGTGAGGGTGCTGGTAGCGCTCTTGGTGACGCTTCGCACAGCTTTCTCCTTGGTGCTCTTCTTGTTCTTGGACTTCTTGCCGGTCACTTTTTCGGTGACGGAATCCGCCACGGCCGCGGCAGCGACGCCGGTGAGGGCCGCGAGGATGGACTTGCCCACCTTCCCGAGGATGCCGCCCTTCTTTTTCTTGGCGGCTTCTTTTTCTTCCTTTGCTTTCTCCTTCTCAGCGGCCGCGGCGGCCTTTTCGGCCTCGGCGGCGGCTGCGGCTTCTTCCTCTTCGCGGGCAGCTGTGGCCAGGGCGGCCTCGATGCGCTCGTAGGCGCTCTCGCGGTCGATGGGATGGTCATAGCGGCCATAGAGGCGGCTTCGCTTGATTAAATCGGAGCGCTGATCCTCGGAGATGGCGCCGATCTGGCTCAGGGGGAAGAGGATCTTCGCGCGTTCCACGATGTTCGGCGTACCCTTTTCATCCAGGAAGGAGACGAGAGCCTCGCCGGTTCCCAGCTCCAGCAGCGTGTCGTAGGTCTTGAAGGAAGGATTGGCGCGGAAAGTATCGGCCGCCACCTTCACGGCTTTCTGCTCCAGCGGAGTGTAGGCGCGCAGGGCGTGCTGGACGCGGTTGCCCAGCTGACCCAGGATGTTGCCGGGGATGTCCGAGGGACTCTGGGTGATGAACCAGATGCCCACGCCCTTGGAGCGGATGAGGCGGATTACCTGCTCGATCTTGTCCACGAGGGCCTTGGAAGTGCCCTCGAAGAGCATATGGGCTTCGTCGAAGAAGAAGACCAGTTTCGGGAGATCCATCTCGCCCACTTCCGGGAGGGTGGAATAAAGCTCCGAGAGCAGCCACAGCAGGAAGGTGGAATAGAGTTTGGGCTGGAGCATCAGTTTATCGGCCGCCAGTACGTTCATAATGCCCTTGCCGCCTTCGCACTGCAAAAGGTCGTAGATGTCGAAGTCCGGCTCGCCGAAGAACTTCTCCGCGCCCTGGTTCTCCAGAAGGAGCAGCGAGCGCTGGATGGCCCCGATGGAGGCCGATGTCACATTGCCGTAGCGGGTGGTATATTCGGCCGCGTGCTGCCCCACATAGTTGAGCATCGCACGGAGGTCCTTCAGGTCGATCAGAAGGAGGCCGTTTTCATCGGCAATCTTGAAGACGATGTTCAGGACGCCAGTCTGCGTCTCGTTGAGTTCCATCAGGCGGCCCAGCATATCCGGACCCATCCGGGAGATAGTGGAGCGCATCGGATGGCCCTGCTCGCCGTAAACGTCGAAAAAGCGCACCGGGCAACTCTGGAACTGAGGGTCCTGGATGCCGAACTCCGGCAGGCGCTTCTCGATAAAGCCCGAGAGCTTGCCCACCTGGGAGATGCCGCTCAGGTCTCCCTTCATATCGGCCATAAAGCAAGGCACGCCGGCCTGGCAGAAAGTCTCTGCAAGCACCTGAAGGGTGACGGTTTTACCGGTTCCGGTGGCACCGGCGATGAGGCCATGCCGGCAGGCCATCTTCCCGATCAGGGACAGCGGCCCGTTTTCGCTGTGGGCAATGTACAGCCCTCTTTCGTTATCTAACATTTTTCTGATGGTTTTTCCAAAGATAGAACAAAATGGCGGAAATAGCAAAAGTGGAAAGGCCGATCCAGGGCGCGAGCGTCTGCGGCACGCGGAAGCCGGTCTTGTCTACCAGGATGAAGGTGACGCAGACGGCCGTCATAAAGAGCGCCGGCAGCAGGGTGACCAGGTACCAGGACGAGCCTTTGGCGCGGAACAGGTACACTGTCGCGGTCCAGAGCATAAACGCCGCGAGCGTCTGGTTGCTCCAGCCGAAGTAGCGCCAGATGGTGTTGAAACCGTTGGCATCGGCGATATTGTACCACAGCAGGAGGGCCGACAGGCCGAAGAGCGGAAGGGCCACCACCAGCCGCTTTCCGATCGCCTTCTGTTCCAGATGGAGGAAGTCCGCGACGATAAGGCGCGCGCTGCGGAAGGCAGTATCGCCGGAAGTGATGGGAGCGGCCACCACGCCCAGGATGGCGAGGATGCCGCCCAGCAGCCCGAGCCAGCCTTCGGAGACCTTGGTAACCACCGCCGGGGCCGATGCCGACAGGTCTGAGCCCACGGAAGCCGCGCCGCCGTCGAAGAAGAACCAGGAGGAGACGGCCGCCCAGATGAGGGCCACCAGGCCTTCGGTAATCATCGAGCCGTAGAAGATGGGCCGGCCCATCTTTTCATTCTGGATACAGCGGGCCATCAGCGGGCTCTGTGTAGCGTGGAAGCCGGAAATGGCCCCGCAGGCGATGGTGATGAACAGGCACGGGAAGACGGGCTGCCCGCTGAGCCCGGCCTTGGCAGACCAGCCGCCCAGGCCGTCCCAGAATTCCGGCAGGGAGGGCCACTTGATGAACAGGCACACCATCAGGGCCGCCGCCATAAAGAGCAGGGCGAAGGCGAACAGCGGATATACCCGGCCGATGAGTTTGTCGATGGGAAGGAGCGTCGCCACCACATAATAGAGGAAGATGACGCCCACCCAGAGCATCACAGAGCCGCGGCCGCCGTCCCCGGCGATATCTCCGAGGATGAGGGCGGGGCTGTAGACGAACACCGTTCCCACCAGCAGAAGCAGGATGATGGAAAAGGCCAGCATCACTTTCTTGGTGCGTTTCCCCAGGTACTCCCCTACCAGGTCCGGGAAACCCGCCCCGCCGTGGCGCACCGAGAGCATTCCGCACATATAGTCGTGTACGGCGCCCGCGAAAATGCAGCCCAGAACAATCCACAGGTAACTGGACGGGCCAAACTTGGCGCCCATAATGGCGCCGAAGATGGGCCCCGTGCCGGCGATGTTCAGGAACTGGATCATATAGACCTTCCAGCTGGGCATGGCGATGTAGTCCACACCGTCGGCTTTTGTGACGGCCGGCGTCTTGCGGGAAGGATCCGGGCCGAATACCCGGTCTACGAAAGCTCCGTAAACGAAATAGCCCAGAACCAGGGCGGCGATGCTGATGAGAAAGGATACCATTACGCAAAGAAACTGAAATGGACACGGCCATAGTTACGCTCTTTCACGAAGCGCGGATGGCCGGTAAAACTGTGCTCATCCCCGTGTTCCAGGATAAAATAGCATTCGGGATGCAGCAGGTCCAGGGAAAAGACCAGGTCCGGAAGGCCTTCAAGACCTTCCAGGGCATAAGGGGGATCGGCAAAAATGAGGTCGAACTTTTCCCGGCAGATGGGGAGGAAATCGAAGACGTTGTCCCGGACCATCGTCACGTTGTCCAGCCCCAGGCGGGCGGCTTCCGTCTTGATGAAAGAAGCGTTTTCGCGGGCCATTTCCACGCACCAGACGCGCGCGGCCCCGCGAGAGGCGAACTCAAAGGCAATGGATCCGGTGCCGCCGAACAGATCCAGTACCTTCAGGTCCTGGAATTCGTATTCGTTGTCCAGAATGTTGAACAGGCCTTCCTTGGCGAAGTCCGTCGTGGGGCGGGCTTTGTACCCGGAAGGGGGAAGGATGATTTTGCCTTTCAGTTTTCCGCCGATGATTCTCATAACTGAACCACAGCCTTGAAATAGCGGTAGAGGGACATTTCATCCTCGGGCGAAAGCGGCGTACGGAAATGAACGGTGGACACTTCCGGATTCAGCTGCAGCCGCTTCAGGGCCAGAAAAAGGAAATACTGAGCCGTGGTGAAATCCGGCGCCTCGAAGACATTGGCCAGGCACAGGCTCCTGCCCTGGGCAATCACCAGATGCAGATGGTCCCCGTGCCAGGCGGCCACAATCTTATTGTATTCGGAAATCCCGTCCAGCTCCCTGAGGAGGCAGTACATTTCCGGCAGAACGCGCACGGGCGTGCCCGACGTGGGAAGAACCGTCTGGGCGACCACCTTGGAAAGGGATTCGTCCAGGGAGTTGGAATAGACCAGCGTGGCGCCCAGAGACGGGACCGCCACGGTCTCCACGAAATCGTTGTCTCGCAGTTTGACCACCTCCGCCAAAGCGGTACGGGCCTGAGCGGGATCCAGGAAGGATTCCGGCACCAGCGTCACCTTGGGCGTGAGGAGGGACACCTCCACGGAGTCGTAGCGGCGCTGGAATTCGGGCGTGGTGAAAACGCGTTCCGCGCTCTGCCAGGGGGAAGTCTGGACGACCCCGCCCCCGCTCAGCAACTTAAAAGAATATCCACTCAAGGAGACTTGAATGGATATTCCCGTAATCTCTGTAACCGGCCGGTCCATAAGCGGACTATTCCCAGTTACCGGCGTTGTTGTTGGGCACCGTGATGCTGCCCACCTGCAGGCCTTCGTACTTGTTCTGGTCCTTACGCTCCGCATCCAGATTCACGCGCAGCTGGTTGTCCATCCCATAGCAGAGGGCCTTGAAGGGCATACGGGCCTCGAACAGGGGAACCTGCACACCGGACACCGTTTTGGTAATGGCTTCCATCTCCGTGAGCTGACCGCCCGAGAACGGGATGTACAGCAGGGAATCCGCGATGAAATTGTCGCGGGAGGCGAACAGGGTGTCGCGCACCGGAATTTCCGTTACGGTGGAGAACACCACCTTCTGGCCTGCAGCATAGGCGGCGGCCAGTTTTTCCGTCATTTCGGCGGGTTTCAGCCGACGGTTGGCTTTCTTGATGGCTTCCGTGTTGACAACCGCGAGGGAGTCGTCCAAAGAACCAATCTGCATAACGATCTTCATCTTGCCTTCATTGTAGAAGCCAATGAGGGAATCGATAGAGGGAGTGAAACGGCCGTTCACGCTCTTGAAGGCCTCCTGCAGGGTGCGGATGTCCTTCAGGCGCTGGATGGCCACCTCCGAACGGGCGGCGACCTCCTTGTTGAAACGGACGGGTTTCTGGACGCTCTTGACGGTGAGAACGATCAGCAGGACGATGATGGCTGCAAGACCGATTTCCAGGGCGATCTTAACGGATTTCTTCATTATTCTAGTGTTTTATCATTATTCAAACTTCCGACAAAGTTAACAAAATGATTTCTCAAAAACAATATTCTTTTGTAAATTCGCGGTGTGCTAGTGAACGCGTCCGACATATCTTGCCTACGGCAGTGGATTGCCGATGCCAAGCGCATCGCCGTGGTGGGCCATACCCACCCGGACGGTGACGCCCTGGGCTCCACGGTAGGCCTTGCCTTGTACCTGCAGGCGCAGGGCAAGGAAGTCACGTGCCTGTATCCGGACTGCATCGCCGCCAACCTGCGGTTCATCCTGCCGGAAGGACTTCCCGTCCACATTCACGACGCCCAGAAACGCAGTGCGGAAAGCGCCGTGGAAAAGGCCGATCTGATCTTTCTCGTAGACGCCAACACCTTCAAGCGCACGGAAGGGCTGGAACCCGTCCTGAAAGCCTCTCCCGCCCGCAAGGTCCTCATCGACCATCACCTCAATCCCGATACGGACAGCTTCGGTCTGGTTTTCTCCACCCCGGAGATTTCTTCCGCCTCAGAACTGATGTACTGGATGTTGAAAGCGATGGAGGAGGGTGTTGTTCCGCCAATCGTCGCTTCGCGACCCCTCCCGGAGGGCCCCTCCCTCTTATCCGGCCGAGGGTGGCCAGAGATTGGCGGAACAACACCCTCCCCCATCGGAACTGCACTACTTACCGGAATGACTACCGATACGAACAACTTTGCGAATTCGGTGTTTCCCAGCACGTTGCAGATGGCTTCGGAGCTGCTGGCTTCCGGCGTGGACCGGGACGCCATCCTGCAGCAGGTATACCAGAGCTACCGCGAGAACCGCGTGCGGCTGATGGGGTATATGCAGAGCGAGAACCTGACCCTCCTGCCCGGCGGCGGAGCCTATATGATCCTCACGAAAGCCATCCAGCACCGCTTCGACCTCAAGGAAGGTGAGAGCGAAGGACTGGTGAACGTACCCCTTACCATCGGGGAAGTGCGCCTGAGCGTGCTCCTGAAGGAGGACGAAGGCCATTTCCGCGTGAGCGTGCGTTCGAAGAAGGGGACATCGGCCCAGCAGCTGGCCCAACGGTATTTCCACGGCGGCGGTCACGAGAATGCGGCCGGCGGGAAACTCTTCATCGGCGAGGACATCCCCTCCCCGGAGAAGGCGGCCGATTATGTGGAACAAGCCCTGAAAGACTTCCTCCAATGACCAAACGAATCCTCATAGCACTGGCCCTCGTGGCGCTTTCGGCCTGCGGCAAGCAGTCGCTGAAGACCACCTATGACAAGCAGACCACCTACATCGAGAACTTTGTGGCGGCTCGTCAGAAGGAATCGCCCGACGCCGTTCTGGTGCGTCAGGACGGGGCCTACCGTCTCACCCTGAACGACATCCCGGAGGAGTCCTCCCCCGCCCTGGAGCGGGGCCACCGCGTGCGGCTCAACTACGGCTGTTTCACGCTCACATCGGCCACCCTGTCCAGCACCAACCTCGTTTCCACCAACATCAAGGACCTCGCCACCCAGGCGAAATGGACGCTCTCCGACGAAAGCATCTTCCAGCCCGTCACCGTTACCGTGGACGACAGCCTGGTCCCGGGCCTGGCCAGCGGCCTGGTGGGAATGCAGGCCGGCGAAGAAGCCTATATCCTCTTTACCGGTGAATTTGGCTACGGCAACAGCGAGCGAGGCACGATTCCTGCACTGTCGGCCCTGGCCTATTATGTACAAATCGAAGCAATCGACCCCAATGAATAAAAGCATCATCCTTCTTCCCCTTACCATCCTGTGCCTGGTAGCCCTTTCCTGCGCAAAAACGCCCGGCGAATCCACCGGAAAAGACGCTCAGGAGCGCCTTTCCAAGTGGATGGACAAATACCATCCCGGCGTCCAGCCCACCGAGGACGGGCTTTATATCCTGACAGACGAACCCGGAGACGGCGCCCTCCGCAACGAGGAGCTTCCTTACGTTATCATCCGCGGCACCATCCGCACCCTGGAAGGGACGGTATCCTCCACCACGGAAGAAGCGATGGCCCGGCAGATCGGCAAATACGGCGTGAGTAATTACTACGGGCCGCAGTACCAGTATCTCTCCGAAGGATACAGTTATGCCGGAATGGACATTCTGCTGCGCGATATGCGCGTGGGTGGCCACCGCGTGGCCGTTATCCCCTCCTGGATGCTCACCAGCAGCCGCTACTCCACGCAGGCGGAATACATCAACGCCTGCACCAGCAGCACCCACCTCATCTATGACGTTACGCTGGTGGGCCAGAGCGCGGATGCAGAGGCCGACGGGGTTGTCCGCGTAATGACGTACGTCTCCGTCAATTATCCCGGCACGGAAAGCGTATCCTACATCGAGGATGCGGAGCCGGACAACAGTTTCTATTTCATCAGCGACATTTCGGCCTTCGACGAAGAAAACAAGCTCTCGGACGACGCTTCGGTCAAGATCAATTACACCGGCAAAATGCTGAATGGAACAGTCTTCGACACCACCATCCGGAAGACAGCCGTGGACGCCCGCATCGATGTGGACGGAAAGACCTATGAGCCACAGTCCGTCACCTTCTCTTCCTCCTACAGCGACATCACGATGGGCGACAGTTCTTCCCTCATCAGCGGCTTCAAGGGAGCCCTCTCCCTGATGCACTGGAAAGGCCAGAAAGCCACGGTGGTCTTCTCTTCCGCACACGGATACGGCGCTTCCGGCAGCAGCAACAGCAACGGCTTCGTCATTCCGCCCTACGAGCCCCTCATCTTTGAGCTGGAGATTCTCCAGGACGAAGAGGCCGAGTAATGGACGCCGCCGCCCCCACTGAGCTGGGCGTCAAGCCCGTCGGCACGCTGCTGAGGCAATATGCCGTTCCCGGCATCATCGCGATGACGGCGTCGTCGCTGTACAATATGGTGGACAGCATCTACATCGGCCACATTCCCGGTGCCGGATCGCTCTCCATCGCCGGTCTGGCGGTTACTTTCCCCCTGATGAACATCTCCACGGCCTTCGGCACCCTGGTGGGCGTGGGCGCCTCGACGATGATCTCCGTCCTGCTGGGACAGAAGAACTACAAGGTGGCGGGGAAAGTCCTCTCGAACGAGGTGACGCTGAACATCATCACCGGCATCCTCTTTACCCTGGTCACCCTGCTGTGGATGGCGCCCATCCTGCGCTTTTTCGGCGCCTCGGACGCTACGCTGCCCTATGCAAGCGCCTATATGACGGTGATCGCCCTGGGCAACATCTTCACGCACCTGTATTTCGGCCTCAACAATGTTGTCCGCAGTTCCGGGAATCCCCGGCTGGCGATGGGGCTCACCCTGTTTACGGTCATTTCCAACGCCATTCTGGATCCGGTTTTCATCTTCTGGATGGGCCTGGGCATCCAGGGAGCGGCCATCGCCACCATCCTGTGCCAGTGCATGGCCCTGGGATACACCCTGTGGTATTTTTTGAAGCCCGAGCGCCTGCTCCGCCTGCCCAGGAAAATCCGTGAATACCGCGTGGACTGGCGCATTGCGAAGGACTCACTGGCGATTGGCATGGGCCCCTTCCTGATGAATCTCGCCAGCTGCATCGTGGTCCTGTTCATCAACCAACAGCTGGTGCGCTGGGGCGGAGACCTTGCCATCGGCGCCTATGGCATCGTGAACCGCCTCACGTTCCTGTTCGTCATGGTGGTGTTCGGTTTCAACCAGGGCATGCAACCCATTGCAGGCTACAACTTCGGAGCCAGGCAATATGGTCGTGTGAAAGAAGCCTACATCAAGACGGCCCTATGGGCTTCGCTCATCACCACCGTCGGCTTCCTCGTTTCGGAATTCCTGGCCCGGCCCGCCGCGGCCATCTTTACCAATGACCCGGTGCTGCTGGAGAAAGCCGCCCGGGGCCTGCAGAAAATGAACCCCGCCCTGGCCATCGTGGGCTTCCAGATGGTCACCACCAACCTCTTCCAGTGCCTGGGGATGGTCAAGAAGTCCATCTTCCTGTCCCTTTCCCGGCAACTGTTGTTCCTCCTTCCCTGTATCTACATCCTTCCGCCCCTGCTGGGCTCGGAAGACGGCGTCTGGTACAGCTTCCCCATCTCCGACACCCTGTCCGCCATCATCACCGGCATCCTGGCCTGGCGCCTGCTGGTGAAACTGGGCCGGCTTAAGGACGGAGACGATCCCGCAATCCTTGGCAGTCAGATTTAGTATGCACACACTCATCACCATCGGCCGGTCATTCGGCAGCGGCGGCGGCCACATCGGCCACGCCATCGCCCAGAAACTGGGCATCCCCTTCTACGACAACGAGCTCATCAGCAAGGTGGCCGAAGAAAGCGGCTACTCAAAGAACCTCTTCGCCGACAAAGAGGAAAAGCACAGCCTCTTCTCCGTCTCCAGCTTCTTCGCTTCCGGGCGGCTGGGCTACTTCGACAACGGCTATGTGAACGACAACGTGCTCTTCGGCATCCAGAGCGAAGTGATCCGGAAAATTGCCGACAAAGGCGACGCGCTCATCATCGGCCGCTGCGCGGACTACATCCTGCGCGAGCGGAAATGCCTGAACGTGTTCATCGACGCCCCCGAGGAATTCCGCATCAAACAGCTGATGAAAAGTGAAGGCCTCTCCGAGGAAGAGGCCGAAAAACTGATGCGCCGCAAGGACCGCACCCGCGAGACCTATTACAACTACTATACGTTCGGCTCCTGGGGCCAGGCGGCGGGCTACCACCTGTGCGTGGACAGCTCGGTGCTGGGCATCGAAGGAACGGCCGATCTGATCATCGACTTCGGTCGGAAGGCGGGCCTCATCAAGCTGTGAAGCGGCTCCTGCCAGTCCTGATTCTGCTGCTTCTGGTGGCGGTTTCCGCGACACTCCTGCGCGGGAAACCTTCGCCTGCCATTCCCCTCCCGCCCCTGAAGGCCGATCTTCAGGGAACGCTCCCGAACGAACTGTCGCAGCTTCCGGGAATGGATCACGCCATAGACAGTTTCCTCAATTTCTGGGGCATCCAGGGCGCCTCGCTCGCCATTTCCCGGCACGATTCCCTGCTGTATGCGCGGGGCTATGGCCTCTCCGATGAAAAGACGCCGATGACCCCCGACGTGCGTCTTCGCCTCGCCTCCATCTCCAAACTGCTCACGGCCGCGGGCATTATGCGCCTGCAGGAAGAGGGCAAGGTGTTTTTGGAAACGCCCGTCTTCGGGCCGCTGGGCGTATTGAAAGAATATGACCCCTTCATCAAGGACGAAGCCTGTTTCGGCATCACGGTGGAGCATCTGCTGCGCCACCAGGCCGGCTTCACCGCCCGTGGCGGCGACGTGATGTTCCGCACGCTGGAATTTATGCGCAAATGGGGGCTCTCGGAGCCGCCGTCGGCCGATTATCTGGTGAAAAAAGAGCTGGGAAAGCGGCTGTATTTCGAACCCGGAACCTGGCAGGAGTATTCCAATTTCGGGTATCTGCTGTTAAGCCTCATCATCGAAAAAGTTTCCGGCCTCCCCTATGAGGAGTTTATGCAGAAAGAGGTCTTCGAGCCCGTCGGGTGCCGGCATTTCGCCATCGGCGGGGATTATCTTAAGGACCGGCTTCCCGGCGAGAGCCGCTATTATATGCAGGCCGATGCCGAAGCGGTCCCTTCCTTCGACGGCCGCTACGCCGCCGTGGAAAAATGCTACGGGGGAAATCATATTTCGGGGCTGATGGGCGCCGGCGCCTGGGTGGGCTCCGCCCCCGAACTCGCGCGCTTTGTGGGCGCCATCGACGGCTTCGGGGTCATCGAGGACATCCTGAACGAGGAATCCATCGGCCAGATGACCGCCTACTTCGACCCCGATTCCTTCGGCCTGGGCTGGATAGACTGCAAACCCGACGGGGAACTCACCCGCACAGGTTCCTTCTCTGGCTCCACGGCACTGATAAAAGTCTATCCGGACGGGGAATGCTGGATTCTGCTGTGCAACACCTCGGCCTGGCGGGGCTCCCGCTTCACGAAAAACGTGGCGGCGCTGTTCAAGAATCTGCGGGGCCGCTTCTCGGCGGACCTGCCGGAAAGGGATTTGTTCAGGGAATAAGATATGAAAGAGATTTATTTCGCCGGAGGCTGCTTCTGGGGCGTAGAGCACTTCTTCAAGGGAGTGGACGGGGTGGTGGAAGCCACGCCCGGCTATGCTAATGGGAATACGCCGGAACCTGGCTATGAGCAGGTATATACGGATACCACGGGCTATGCGGAGACCGTGCGGGTGCGGTACAACCCCGCCCGGGTGGACCTTTCTTTCCTCACCCGGCTCTTTTTTACGGTCACCGACCCCCTTACGCTGAACCGGCAGGGGCACGACGAAGGGACCCGCTACCGCAGCGGAATCTATTATACGGCAGCGGAGGACCGACCTGTGCTGGAAGCGGTCTTTGCCGAAGTGTCCGCGCGCCTGGGCGTCCCGCTGGTGACGGAACTCGAGCCGCTGAGAAACTTCTATCCGGCCGAAGCGTACCATCAGGACTATCTGGACAAGCATCCGGACGGATACTGCCACCTCCCGCTGAAGACCTTCACCTATCTTCGCCTGTACCAGGACGCCAGACTCTTTCTGGGGGATGAAAAAGACCCGCTGGCCAGGATGGCCAATCTCACGGCCCTCATCGCCGGGAAGATGCATTTCTTCTGGACGGGCTTTTACCGGGTCTGCGGAAAGGAACTGGTCCTGGGCCCTTTCCAGGGCACGCCAGCCTGTTTCCGCATCGGCTATGGAAAAGGCGTCTGCGGGACGGCCTGGGCCGGGAAAAAGACGGTCATCGTTCCCAATGTGGAGGAGTTTCCCGGACACATCGCCTGTAGCAGCGCCTCCAAATCCGAGATAGTAATCCCTGTATTCGACAAGGATGGTAACGTTACCGCCGTCCTGGATATCGACAGCGACGAATACGCCACTTTTGACCACGTGGACGCCGCCTGGCTGGAACTTCTGGCGGCTTTGTCCCTCTAAAACGAAACCGATATGGCCGACGAAAAAGTTATCTTCTCGATGAACGGGGTGAGCAAGGTGCTCCCTCACAACAACAAAGTCATCCTCAAGGATATCTACCTGGGCTTCTTCTACGGGGCCAAAATCGGCATCCTGGGCCTGAACGGCGCGGGTAAATCGACCCTCCTCAAGATCATCGCCGGGGTGGAGAAATCCTACAAGGGCGAAGTGGTGTGGGCGCCGGGCTACAGCGTGGGCTATCTGGAACAGGAGCCGCAGATGGACCCGGAGAAGACCGTGCTGGAGGTGGTGCAGGAGGGCGTCCAGGAGGTGATGGACATCCTGCAGGAATACAACGAGATTTCCCTGAAGTTTATGGAGCCGATGGACGACGACGAGATGAACCGCCTCATCGAGCGCCAGGGGGAACTCACCGAGAAGATCGACCACGTGAACGGCTGGGAGATTGATGCCAAGCTGGAACGGGCGATGGATGCGTTGCAATGTCCGCCGTCTGAGCAGAAGATCAAGGAACTCTCCGGCGGGGAGCGCCGTCGGGTGGCCCTGTGCCGGCTCTTATTGCAGGAGCCGGACGTCCTGCTCCTGGACGAGCCCACCAACCACCTGGACACCGAATCCATCCAGTGGTTAGAAGCTCACCTGCAGCAGTATAAGGGCACGGTCATCGCCGTCACGCACGACCGTTATTTCCTGGACAACGTGGCCGGCTGGATCCTGGAACTGGACCGCGGAGAGGGCATTCCCTGGAAGGGCAATTACTCCTCCTGGCTGGAGCAGAAGACCAAGCGTCTGGCGGCCGAAGAGAAGGCCGAATCCAAACG
>JAEEGI010003512.1_pt1 | contig 37297 bp, 30 predicted proteins | sample 8958751 | NCBI WGS metagenome assembly JAEEGI01 (sample SAMN16246545, study PRJNA631951) | gut metagenome | biome: gut microbiome; feature: rumen; material: KS-attached | host: Bos | place: Iran: Karaj | collected 2018-10 | reverse complement strand
TAATCATCGCAATTTTCACACAAGAGCCATAAATACCCAGTTGCACGTTGGCATCGGCCTCATCAGGATATACCAGCGGGAAGATGATCTTATCGGCCACCTGATTCAGGATGCCTGCAATGCCAAGAATCAGAATGGGCCACGAATAGCCAAGCATCCTGCGCAGCAGACTGCCGTCGAAGTGCCAACGAATCTTGAACAGGTCCGGGATAAAGAAAAACGTTATCAATCCCGTACACAACAGATTGATGAAGAACACGTAGAAGACCGAGGTCTTGCCTAAGAGCACAAAATAGATGACGTTAAGTGCGATGTTCAGAAGAATAAAGAGCATCTTCAACGAAGCAAAACGGATGGGCCGTTTCTGGAACCGCAGATAGCTGAACGGGATGGCCTGCAAGGCGTCGAGGGCCACGACGACAGCCATCATCAGCAGATAGTCGGGATGCTCCGTATAACCAAGGGCGTTGCTGATAGGCGTGATAAAGCCGAAGATCAGCAACAGGAACACCAGAGTCAGCGAACTCACCGTAGCCATCACTGTGGAGAAAACGGTGTCGGGCTTGCATTTCTCGTCGTTGGCAAAGCGGAAAAGCGTGGTCTCCATGCCGAAGGTCAACAGCACCAGTATCAGCGCCGTATAGGCATAGATGTTCGTGCTGATGCCATAGTCGCCCGAGTCCTTAGGCATATAGTGAGTATAGAGGGGCACCAGCAGATAGTTCAGGAATCTGCCAATGATACTGCTCAGGCCATAGATGGCCGTATCCTTTGCGAGTGATTTCAGATTTGCCATTTTACCCTTTTACCTTTATCCAAAGAACATATATGCTATAGCTATTGCCGCGATGATACCTGCGAGGTCTGCCAAAAGGCCGCAGGCCACAGCATGACGAGTTTTGCGGATACCCACGCTACCAAAGTAGACGGCAAGGATATAGAAGGTGGTGTCCGTCGAGCCCTGGAAAATACAGCTCAGACGGCCAATGAACGAGTCGGCCCCATAGGTGGTCATTGCGTCGACCATCATGCCTCGTGCTCCACTTCCCGAAAGCGGTTTCATCAAGGCCGTAGGCAGGGCTCCTACGAAGTCGGTGTTTCCACCACAGGCCTCCACACCATATTTGACACCATCGATAAGCATATCCATCGCCCCTGAAGCCCGGAATACACCGATGGCCACGAGGATTGCCACCAGATAAGGAATGATACGGACGGCCGTCGTAAAACCTTCCTTCGCCCCTTCGATGAAAGCATCGTAGACGTTCACCTTCTTCCGCATTCCTGCCAGGATGAAGGCGATGATGATCAACATCAGCAGGATGTTCGCTGCCGAAGTACTCACCTGATTCATCAGCACGGAGTCGAGCTGTCCAAAGCCCCAGATGACGGCAGCTACCACCACCGCAGCACCACCCAACGTCAGGAGGATAGTACGGTTCAGGAGGTTGATCTTCTGATAGAGGCTGGTGATGATGATACCCGCCAACGTCGAGAAGAATGTTGCCAGCAGAATGGGGATAAACACATCCGTCGGCTGTGCGGCACCCATCTGAGCTCGGTAGACTAAGATAGAGATGGGTATGAGTGTCAGTCCGCTGGTGTTCAGCACCAGGAACATGATCATCGGATTCGACGCCGTCACCTTCAGTTCCTCCATCTGTTCGTTACTGATGGCGCCAGCCTCTCTCTTCATTCTTAATTCTTCGTTCTTAACTTGATCCAGTTGTTCCATTGCCTTCAGACCAAGTGGCGTAGCGGCATTGTCAAGACCCAGCATGTTGGCAGCGATGTTCATAAAGATAGAACCCGTCACAGGATGGCCCTTGGGGACGTCTGGGAACAGTTTCGCAAACACAGGTGACAGGAGACGTGCCAGCGCGTTGACCACCCCACCCTTCTCGCCGATCTTCATGATGCCGAGCCAGAGCGACAGCACACCCGTCAACCCCAATGAAATCTCAAAGGCGGTCTTCGACGAGGAGAACGTCGAATCCATCATTGCCGGGAACACATCGTAGTCTCCCAGAAACACCAACTTCACCACCGCAATGACGAAGGCGATGATGAAAAATGCAATCCAAATATAATTCAATACCATACAGACTGCAAAATTACAACATTATTCCCACACCACCAAAGATTTAACCAAAAAAGGGCACCTGCTCACGCAGCTGCCCCTCTCCGGATTAGTATATAAGTTCTTTATGAAAAATTACTGCCCTAATAGCTGATACCAAGCGGTACCGTTCACCCAATCATCACCCAAATTACCGATAACGTACTGCTGGAATAATTTCGTACCGTCAGCCTTATGATACTTTGCATCAATATCCTCACGCTCAGCACACCACTTATAGTCAGGACCCACGCAGACTTTGCTGGCTACCTTTGCACGTTTCGCCTCCAAAGTGATTGTCTGTCCTTTCTTTTCTACCTGAACAACGATATTATTGGCTTCCTCAGGAGTACTATATGTACCACCGCTGGATATGTCAACATAGTAGTTGTTATAATCGAGAGTGCTTCCCTTCCAGCCCGTATTAATCAACGTTGTCTGAGTGATACCATCGTTTGGATATTTCTCTGCGAATGCAGCATGTACTTCCTGGCCAGCCACCCACAGCGGCAATTCACCGCCAGCGGCACGCAAACGAAGCACTGTTCCACCCTCGATCACATCGAATACCACATCGTTAAAGTCAAAGTCGCTGTTCTCACCTACCGTCAGGTCCTCAGCAATAATACGGCACACAAAGCCTGTTGGAGGGGTTGGAGGAGGAGGAGTTGTTCCTGTCTTGGCCTCAGTCAACGTCACAATCCAGTCGCTAAAGTAACCATCAGCAGTACCGCCAACCTTCACCCAGTCCTTCAGAGTATCTGAATAGGGGAGGTAACCCTTAGAAATCAGGTCACGAATAATATCGGCGCTGGGCGTGTTGTTAAAGTTTGCTTTACCACCTGTTGTGCTGGTGCTACCGTTTTTCTGTTTGTAAGACTCCTCTGTTAAGTCTGCTGCATACATATTTGTTTCAGCTGTCAGGAAATTATAAGTTTTTCCTTCAAACTCAAAGGTTTTATAAGTAATACTTTTAACTTTAAAGCCATTAATGTACTGAGCACCTTCCTCATAATTTTCTGGACTTGTCCATGAGCCCTCAGTTTCAATAGACTTTGAGTACACATCGTCACCCACCATCTGCTCGAAGTCAAAGCCCATGAATGAACGCTTCCAGCCATCGTTGAGGCAGTCAGCCTCAGCTCCCATAGCTTCCATAATGGTCGTATAACTTACCAAACCTGTGTATTCTGTGTGGTATAAAGAGCCGTCGCTATTATGATAGCCGAAAGACTTAGTCGTAGAATTCTGCATATACATAATCTTGTCCGTGTGGAAAGGGCCGTCGTTGGCATTACCACCATTATCCAACACATTATAATTCTCACCACAATCGCCATGATTGAAGTTGTTGATATGATCATAGATACCTTTTTCTGGATCTACAGCAATAAGGTGATCCATATGGTCAGATGCGATGATGTAAGAACTTCCATTGGCTGCCAGATACTGCTCTGGTGTGGCACAATTAGCAGGAACATCAGTATGTCCCTTATACACCTGCTGAATAAAGTAGTTGCTCCATCCTGGATCCTGATAGCCAAGATTTGGATGTGTCTGGAAATACTTCTTCACAACAGCCTTCTGCGCGTCAGTCAAGGGAGGAGGAACTAACAGTCCACCATATGCCTTATTGGGATCTGCCCACTCGTTAGCATTCGCGTTCTCAGAACGCGTACCTGAATGAGACACGAAACCCCATGTCTGGTTCTCGGCGGGCTGACCAAAACGAGTCACGAAGGCATCTTCGTAGGTCTGCAAAATGTTAAACTCTACGGTATTTTCTTCACCTGTCTCTATGTCCTTGCTACAGCTGGAGAAGAGACCACTGAGGGCGACGGCTGCCAAGCCTGTCATCAAATACTTTCTCATCATACTAATCCTCAAATAAGCTTATTCGGTAATACATTGCAATTATTGCGCAAAAATACGAATATTTTCTATACGAACCAACAAAAGCACTAAATATTTAACAGAAATTCACCAAAAAGCAATAATCATATCACTTTATGTAATAAAGAAGCGCCTGCTCACGCAGACGCCACTTCCAAAGATAATTTAGTTTTTTTAAGTATTTGATGTATTATTATTTCCACCAGAATTCATCTTCCCATGCTCCTCTTACATAGCTTGTGAAATTTCCATAAGAAGTTGCTATGCTCTGATGTTCAGGTACTATACCGAAATCTTTATCAACAAGGACCTTACTTGCAGGTTGACCATAATTAGCAGAAAGAGTGAATTCTTGAATTGTCTTATCACTACCAGAAGGTTTCCACACCTTGATGGGAATGTCTTTAATTGTAGCTCTAATATTTGCGTCACTAGAGAAGTCTCCAGCATAGTTTTCTACAATTGTTCTGGGACCTAAACCAGAAGGGCCGTCACCAGTATTAATCATAGGATACAAGCCATCAGCGTCTGGACCATATCCATATGCATCATGCACTTCTACACCAGCAACCGTCAATTTGTAAATACCACCACAAGCCTGAAGAATAATCTTAGCAGCAGTTCCTGCCTCGTTTGGCTCTACATCGAATACGACATCGTTGAAGTCGAAGTCTGTTGGATCATCTGCATTCAAGTCCTCAGCAATCACACGATAGGTAGGAGTTGAGGGAACTTTTCTCTTAGCCTCTGTCAGAGTAACAATCCAATCAGAGAAGTAACCATCGCTCTTACCAACCTTCACCCACTCTGTCAGACTATTATCTTTAACGGGCAGATAGCCATCGTTAACGAGTTGCTGAATCTTTGGGAGATTTAAAACGGCCTGATACCAATCATTGCCATCCATAACTTCCTTCAGAACAACGCAGTTCTGAATTCCACTCATTGTATTTAACTGTGCACGATTAAGACTGATAGTCTGAGATAGAGTAACTTTATCAGCAGCAACATAGAAGTTTTCATTCGTTGTGAGCCAGCCAATAGACTCGCCTCCCTTCTTAATAGTCTTATAATCATCATAATACTCTATAGGATAATACTTGTTCGGGTCTGCTATTTCAATAACTTTTTCACCATCCCAAGCGTACTTAGGAGATTCTGGAGCCTGACTGTAATCAGCATACTGAACGTTACCAGCTTCGTCAGTTGCATAAGCCTGTGCACCTTCCTTTATAGCGAGGTCGAAGCCAAGGAACGAACGGTTCCACTTGTCATTCAGGCAATTGCCATTGAGGCCATTGGAGTTAGCCCAATCGCGGATGGTCTGCCAGCTTACCAAGGCAGCCTTGTTATTATGCTGTGTGCTGCTGCCAGTCTCGTGATAGCCGAAGCAAGAAGTGTCGTCAATGTTCACCATCAGCGTAATCTGATCCGTGTGACTTGAACCACCCACATGCTGACCATTGTCCAGCACATTGCTTGTAGAACATGAACCGGCATTGAAATCATTGATATGAATGTTTGCCTGACCCACAGACAACAAGTTCATGTTATCACTATTATAATTAGAGCCATCTGCAGCTGTAATTCCTTCGGTGGTATTACGTACTTCACCTGCACCTCCCTTATACACTTGCTGTACAAAGAAATGACGCAACCCCGGATCACTATATGTCAAGTTTGGCACAGTCTGGAAATAGGCAGCCACGACAGCCTTCTGCTCCTCTGTCAGAGGATCGGGAACTGTATATCCACCAAACTCCTTATCAGGATCAGCCCACTCATTGTGATTCATATTATGGTAAGCTTCTGTCTGAGGATAAGTATCGCCAGTATTAGTACGTGTCTTAGCACGTGATCCGAACCCCCAGTCCACATTTGGACCGACTTTGCCAAAAGCACTTTCAAAAGCTTCTGCATACTTTTGATTTACAGCCTCCTCGTTCATTTTCTCTATGAGACTAGGATCGTAGAGGTCGTCATTCTTTGAACAGCTGGTGAAAGCAGCGCAGAAAGCGATAGCTGCCATACCTGTCATCAAATACTTCTTCATAATTTAAAAATTTTAATGTTATTAATATTGGTTTGAAACTTAAATGTCTGAGTACCTTAAGACTAACGAACTAATCGAAAGTGGTTGCAAAGGTACATCATTTATTTATATATTGCAATAGTTTTGTGGTTAAATAATGTTAACGAATGTACAAACGTTAGAGATTTGTTACTTTTCGTATAGGAAAAAGTTACTTTTCGTATACTTAGACTTATACTTTTAAGGAGATTTTAAAGCTAATGTATTTTTTGGTGTTTATCTAATACCATTATACCTTATTATATAGTAACGGTCACACGGTCACAGCTGTGACCATGTGACCATTAGGACGTTTAAATGGATAGATTGTCAATAAAATTCAAATCGTCATGTTCGTTTTGCATGATTTTATATCTGTTTGACAATCAAGGGTTTATTTGAGCCCGGACTTTGGGCTAAGGAAAGTCGGACTTTACAGGCAGGAAACTCCGACTTTCCTACCACCTTTCTCCCAGAAACCAGCCACCTTTCTCTGAGAAAGCCATAAAGGAACTGCTTATGTAAAAGAATTTGATTACAGGTCAAATCAAAGTGGTCACATGGTCACAGCTGTGACCGTGTGACCATTAGCACAAATTGGGGACGGCTACTCACGCAGACGCCCCCAAACATGCAATTATGTATTTGATTTTTATAATATTCTTACTGGAATAGCACCCTAGTGATACCAGTGAGAGTAAAGTTACGGCCTTGAACTTGGAAGGTAATTTTACCGTTACTTACATTTTCGTTCAATTTTGCAGCACTATCCTCATCCAGCAGCACCTCAACACAACCCTCATCCCTTGTCTCTTTCGATCCATCGGCGTTGTAGACGTAGTTCGGAAATTCGCTATCAACGAAATAAGGTTTGATGTTACCTACTGCTACAGAGATCCATGCATCGTCTTTTATACCCGTTGCACGGAAGCGCAGACGATCACCAGGATAGAACTGTTTAAAATCAGTATTCTCTTGATTACTTTCAAGATCAGCCTCCGTATTTCTTAAATTCCAAACATCGCCATATTCTATAGTACCACTCCAAAGATATTGCTCACCGTCTGTTACAATCGTGCGCTGAGCCTTCATCACAAGCGGTAATTTGTTGCCAACATAATCTTTTCCTTGATAAGTGTAGTTTGTATTGACACTATTGGCACCAAAGAAGCACGAATCAAGTGTAATCTTACCATTTACCCAATCTTTAAACTTTGGATAAGCCAGAGAAATATTCTTGCGCTCAGAAGTCCACATCCTTTCAGGATGATTAGGAAGATCATTCGGAACCATGAACTTTCTTGGAACATTACCTTGAAGACCTTCAATCGTTTGAATCTGTTTTGCTTCACCGAAGCTTGAGACAATTGGAATCGTTATGATGGCGTGGCTATCAACAGGCATCTCAATTCTAAACAACTTTAATTCATAAAGATCCTGGTTCTCTTCCTCTACGTTCTTAACTTTCCTATATCTCCTTACTGTCGTATTAGCTCCAGCATCTAACTGCACAGGGTCATAAGTAGCATAGCTTCCGTATGCCGTTGAATTGTTGTCACGAGTGTTTATCATCGTTTCAACGGCTGCATTTGGGTCAAACTGGACATGAACAGGTTGGCCTGCAACAGTAATAGGAATTGTTCCGCCAGCTGCTAGCAGATTCACATTTGCATAATACGTCCTAGTTTCTGGGATTTGTTGTGCATTCGCTACTAGACCAGAATCTACTCTAACACCATCAGAATACTTTTCCCACCATTCCTTTCTATAAGTGTAGTTTTCCCAAATGGTAACATCAAACACCGCATCATTGTAATCCAGGTCTTCACGGGAAGCCCTACCAAGGTCCTCACAGAACACTCGACCAGACTCTTTTTGCGTCCAAATATCAAGATATGTCACAAAAGTATTATCTGTTAGCTTTGTTTGACCAGCATTTGTCAGAGTTACAATCCAATCACTATAGACATGGTCACGTCCGCCAATATTCTTTGTCCACTGATATAGTTTGCCATCACAAGGAAGAGCACCTTCATCAATCTTGGCCTGAATAACAGTAATGTCAATTACATCATCCTCCCGACCTAAAGCAGGGATGTATTTTTTGGGCATATAAGCACTCTGACCACTTAAATCACAATTAGTGCCAATGAACATGTTTCTATCGCTGATAGTATATGGAACTTTGTTGCCTTCCTTATCGAGGAAATACTCGCCTTTTGCAGCAATATATTCATCAAAGCCCCAAACCCTTGTGCCATCCCATATGTATTCTTTTTGGCGGGCATCAGAAAATTTTGCATAGGCGATAGCATTATTGTCCCAACTACCATTTACCATCGTTCCCGTCTTATAGATATTGGTTCCATATACCCCATCGTAGTCAAGACCTACGAACGAGCGATCCCAGTTTTCATCATAAACAGCATCGCCCAGATCAATACCTAAGGCTTGAGCTGCAGCGGAAGAGGCCCATTGATCAATAACATCCGCACCAGCCAGTGCACAACGTTCATTATGTCCTGTTGAACCATTGCTACTCCAATAACCTACACAATCAGTCTTTGAGTTTAACATCAAAGTAATTTGATCTGGATGGCTTTCGTTGGCAGCATTATTAGTATTACCTCCAGTGTTCAATACCTGAACGGTTTTACCACCATTGTAATCACCATTATTGAAGTCGTTAACATGATTGTAGTAGTTTGTTGCCTCGCCACCTTCACCAGGCGTTCCTACAGTTAACTTATCCATCTGCTTTCCACCAACTACAGAACCATTATCACCAGTAGGATAAACCTCTAATGACTGTGAGGCTATTGGCGACGTACCACCTTTATACACTTGCTGTACAAAGAAATCGGTATAACCAGGATCCTCATAGGTCAACCAGGGGTTATATTGGAAATAAAGCTTTACGCGAAGCTTCTGGCGATCTGTCAATGCGGGCGGAACCTTATAGTGCCATTTACCATTATCAGCATTGGGATCACCCCAAAGATTGTGGTTCGTATTAGCTCCACGAGTGCCTCCGTTAAATGCCAGGAGGTAATTGTTTCCACCAAAAGGTGCAACACGGGTATAGGCTATATCGCCATCGACATCTTCGACCTCAACAACCACAGACGAATCGTTGGGATCAATCTCTATCTTACCACTTTTGAAGCCCCAGTCCTGATAAGGATCAATTTCACCATAGATTTCTTTGAAGACTTCCTCAAAATCCATCGCTTTCTGCTGCGCGAGAGGGACAAAATCGGATTCCTTCTCCGCACAACATACCAAGAATGCTCCTGCTAACAGAGCCAATGCGCCATTAATCAAATACTTCTTCATTGCAATAAAAACATATTAATAGACGTTACGTAACTTGTAAATAAATCGATTCGGGTGCAAAATTAATTAAAATATCGATAACTTGTATCACTTTCTCTGTTAAATTCTGTAAAAGAGAAGAAAAAATGATGTTAATTCACAATAAATTTGTAATTTTGCATCACAATTATAATAAAATAAGGTATGAGAAGTCTCAGATGGATACCCCTATTGTTGTTGGCTGCCGTGTTGGCCATGATTAATTCCTGCAAGAAACACGATTTGTATGATTGGCAAATAACTCAGGAGATCAACGACAGCATCATGCCCATCGACTCGGTGGACAAATTCCATAATTGGCTATTGTTTAAAACTGCAACTGTGGCAGTAAAGGCAAACGACAACGTGGGAGCCCAGTGGGTGAAAATCCTGACTGCAGACCCCAGGCAAGCCACAAATGCTGAAGTGGCTACCCAAGCGCCCATCACAGACGGTGGAATCGCCTACCTGAGCTTCTGCTATCCTAATCATGCCGATACTCTTTACGCTGCATTGGTCAGCTCAGAGGGGCTCTATACCGTGACACCATTCGCTCCTGGCAGTGAACGACAAGTGGATTTCTCTGCCCCCAGCTATCGGCAGCAGGTGCTCAGCTATACACCTCAGCCGCAGGTCTTTGTCTTCTGCTATGAAGAGGAGATGCCAGATATCACCCAGCCAGACTTCGACTACAACGACATCGTACTGCACCTGTCGTATGAAAGAACAGGAAAGCATGAGATGCGTTTCCATGTGCAACTGGCGGCCGTGGGTACTGACCACCAGGTGGCTGCAGCCATCCACTTAAAAAACATCAAGAAGGATGACATAGAAAGCATTACAACTGTTGGTGATGCCTCGTTTAATCAAAACAACCAAGGTAAAGAGGTTCCCAACCAGATACTATCGGTGCAGAAGGACAGAACACTTCTTTTAGAAGCTCGCAACAGCAAAGACGCTGTGATCAACATGTTCTGCGACGGCCATTGGGCCACAGGGGACATTCTGACAGAAGACTATGGACGCATGCTGCGTAAACGCTACAACGTAACCAAGGGTAGCAGCACAGACGCACAGATAATGGTGCCTCGCGAGGTGACCTATGTCGTGACTTTCAAGGAGAATGTGGGAGTGGAATACATCACTTACGACTTGATAGACCCTTTCATCATGAAACAGTTCCTTGGGGCTGTCTTCGAGGTCCATCCCTATGCATACCGCAGCGAGTGTGTACTCAGCGAATATCCTATAGACGACAGAATTAACCGTGTGCCCTGGGCGCTGACCATCCCCTATGGGAAGTTCCGTCATCCCTTGGAAGGCGTGAATATCGGCTTTAAGAAAAAACAGACACTTGGATTCGGAGCCTATGGCTACGCAGGCCATTCTTTTGGTGAGTGGTCTATGAACCATGTGTTAGCACAGGACTGGTATCTGAACGAATACGCCACAGAGAACCAGGTGTACTAAAAGAATCGGTTTTCTTCAGAATTCCCAGATAATCTTACTCGTCAGCAGATGTCCAACTGACGACCTTCGTTGATATGGCATAGGTAGGGCTGTACCAGTTGAGGTTTGTTTGCATGTCAGATGCCCACAAGCTGAACTGTGGATAGGCGACACCGATATTTACACCTTCCATTGGCCAGAACCAACGACGGTCTTTGTTTCCATTGATAACTATATAAAGTGGAGTCTCGCCCGTCTCAAGGGTACTGATATTGCCATCGCCATCAACTGTCCTAAGTGAGAATCGCAACTGATCGATACGAACCTGACCACTGGAGAAGGTAATCTCGCCCAATTTGGCAAACACACGGGTAATGGAGGACGCATTAGTCGTCTTCGTCACTTGTGCGCCAATGACACTATGAACCTCATCACCAAAGGGTTCGCCGTTGTAGAGGACATTGGTTTTGATGGTATTGCCGACACACATCACCTGTACATTTGAGACATAAGTTCCGTCACCACGATCGACAGGAACGGTCACACGCAACACCACATCATTATAATCATAGTCTATCAATGCTCCCTCCCAGGTCTCAAAGCCATAATACACAGCATTGCTGACGGGAACGGCAGAAGCAGCCTTTTTCAAATAAGACGTACTTACAGAAGGAGATGTACCATAGGTACAGGTCTGACGTGACGCATCACCACAGCAGCAGTCGCTAATGGACTCGTTCCAGACAAGGGCTTCCTTATTGCCCATCAGTGTCCAGCGGTAGTTATTGTCATTGATGAGACGGGCCTCACAGGCGTTCATCCAACTGTACAATAGAAGGTTATTGGCAGTGAGGTGATCCGGATCATAGCTGGCGGGGAAAGACGTGGGCAACACAAGTTCCACATGGTCAAGCAGATAAGTTTCCGCCACACCCTCCGTTGTCGCACAAGCATTACAATTATCAACCTTTAAGACAGCATTAGCCGTGAAATGCTCACCATCAGGTCCCCACACGCCGAAGTTATTAATGCTGATGGTGTCGGCATCCAAAGTAGCGCCATTACCCATAAAGACCACGTGACTACCCTCACTGCTACCATTAAGCACCAAAGAGGGGGTATAGGTATAACTGCCATCAGCCAAACGACTGCTGGCACTCAACGTCATCTGGTTACTGACAGTCAGATAGGTTGCGTTTTGTAGAGAGAGATTATCTCCCTTGAGCTCTGAGAGCCAAGCACCGCCACGGTTGATAAAGACACCCTCATTACCCTCATCATTAGCAAGACAGATAACTGAGGTTGGGGTGGAAGTGTCACGGCCAAGAACACCAGAGTTATAAAACGAACAGCCGTTGATGCGGATTTCTTCGGCACTAATGACACCTGCATTATAACAATAAGTGCCTGTACCTGTAGCAAACTCCACAGCACCCTCACCGACAATCTCGCCACCTGGCATCACATAAATAAAGCCTGTACCGCCAGTACCAAAGGGAGAGGCACTAAGTTTCATGCCCTTGGGGATGATAATCTTACCACCACCGCCCACAACAAGCACGTTGCCGTTAGATACTCGCTGGTTGAAACTCAGGGTCCATGTACCTGTCACATAGACACCCATATTACCACGAATACCTAATGAAGGCAGATAACCGGTGTAGTCATTGCTGATGCTCAGTCGCAGACGATCATTGCCCTCTGGCTCTCCCACTAAGGTTGAAACCTCTACGAACGGGCCTGTGGTATAGTCGGAAACATCGGGGAATTCCAATTTGGGAATACTCCAACGGTCACCGATGCTGTTCGAACTAGAAATGTTGCCATCATTGGGAATCCGTCCGCTAAAAACGACCTCTGTCCCCGAGGCTTTTGCAGTAAATGGCTTACAAACAGCATGACCTTCGCTGTCGTAACAGGCAGCATAGAGCAACGCATTATCAGCGGGACGAGAGATGGTAATCGTCTTCGACTCTCCCGAATTGATTCGTGCCATACCGAGATATGCAGCCTCGCTGTCGTAGAGTGCAGGTGATGGGAGAATATAAACCTTATAGACAGAGGTGTTGCCATAGTCGACAGCAATCTTCACATCCAGTCCACTGGCAGTGCTCCAATCTTGGAGAGAGTCAACTTCTCGACCTCCCATGACAAGTGCCTTGAAATTATCTCTGAGTTCCTGCTCGATGTCATTGGATTCTTCTGAACAACTTGCTGCCGTTAAACAAATTGCAACAGCAGCCAAAACCTTAATCCTGCTTATCTTCATCATACGCGGAGGCTTTATTTATTCATTGTGGACCAGGTTGGGCTTGAACCAACGACCTCCAGATTATGAGTCTGTTGCTCTAACCAACTGAGCTACAAGTCCGGGTTTCGGGATGCAAAGTTAAGGTAAATTCTTTAAATATCCAAATTTTTTTGCGGAAATAACGAAAAATGATTAACTTTGCGGCCTTATGGAGAACATTTGCTTGAATAACGAGCCCGAAAAGGGATCTGGATGCGTTGCAACTATCGGTAGGTTCGACGGTGTACATCGAGGTCATCAGCTGCTGATCAGCATGGTGACAGAAAAGGCCCGTCGCATGGGTATGACCTCAACTGTCATCACTTTCGACCGTGCCCCTCGACTTTTACTCGATCCTACATTCCACCCACAGTTGCTTACCACACTGGAGGAGAAGAAAGAGGCCATCAGGGCATTAGGTGTCGACAGATTGGTGGTGCTGCCTTTCACCAAAGAGACAGCTTCGTTGTCGGCGCAGGTCTTTATGAAGAAGATCCTCAGCGAGCAATTGGGTGTAAAGGTGCTTATCACTGGCTACGACAACCGCTTTGGTCACCGTCAAGAAGGATTGCAAGAAGGCTTTGACGACTATGTACGTTATGGTCAGGAATTAGGTATAACGGTTCTCAGGGGAGACGTACAGTTGACGGCCGATGGCAGTCGTCCTCTCAGTTCTTCTGTTGTGCGCCAGTTGCTGGCAGAAGAAGGCGCTGTCAGTCAGATGCCCCAATGCTTAGGTCGCTATTACCAGTTACAGGGAAAGGTAGAAAAGGGTGAGCATATCGGCCACCTCTTAGGGTTCCCCACAGCCAATTTACATCCCGACGATCCCCTTAAACTGATTCCTGCCTGTGGCGCCTATGCTGTGTGGGCTACCATCGGTGACCGTCAGGAACAGTGGCCTGCTATGATGAACATCGGCACACGGCCTACGTTCGACGGTAACAAACGCACACTGGAGGTGAACCTCCTTGACTTCAATGGCGACCTCTACGGAAAGACGATCACCATCACCTTCGTAGCGAGACTGCGTGAAGAACGGCGGTTTGAATCACCCGAAGCCCTGATCTCGCAGTTGAAAGCAGACCGCGAAGCAACAGAACTGTGCCTGAGCCAAACAAACTATAAATCGGTTAATCATAATCATTAAGATGAAGAAAGCGTTTTTTTATATTATCATGTTCCTGACCATCCAATGGGTAGTTGGCATGATTGTGAATAGCTTATGGTCGATGATCAGCGGAAAGAGCGCTATGGAAAGTGCCATGGGACTCATCGTCACAACCGTTGTGTCAAGTATCATTACCTTAGCCGTTTTCCTGATGGCCAAATGGAGTGAGGTGTCAAGACACTGGATCAGGAAACGCCCTTGGATAACCCTGACATGGTGTGCCGTCGCCGCATTCGGCGCCATCATCCCTTCACTATGGTTTCAGGAGCACATGCCCGAACTGCCCAACATTGCAGAAGACTCCTTTGACATGATTATGAAAGACCGCCTGGGCTATCTGTCAATAGGCCTGCTGGCTCCGTTGGCAGAAGAACTGGTGTTTCGGGGAGCCATTCTGCGGTCACTATTGCAGTGGACAAGCCGCCCATGGATAGCTATCGCCCTCTCGGCTCTTTTCTTCGCTGCTGCCCACATGAACCCAGCTCAACTGCCTCATGCTTTCCTCATAGGACTGCTCTTGGGCTGGCTGTACTATCGCACAAACAGCATCATTCCTGGTATGGTGTACCACTGGGTCAACAACTCTGTTGCCTACGTAATGTATAACCTCTATCCTGATCCGGATCTCACGCTGACACAACTCTTCGGATCAGAACGGACGGCGCTGATGGCTGTGGGCTGCTCGCTCTGCATCATCCTGCCAGCCCTGTTTCAATTGAACACAAGACTGGAAAAGTAATCTGAAACGAAAGGTTTAAGAATGAAGTGGGCTGCGACCAAGAGGTTGCAGCCCGATTCTTCTGTTAGTACTTAAAAATTTGAGAGAAACGAAACTTCACAGTTTCCTTTTGTTTAATTATATAGAAAGCATAGAAAAAAGTCACTCAATAAAGGTGGAATTCTCTTTAGTTGGCACCTGAATGGTGTCGCTCACGTTCTCCGCCTGAATGGTCGTCAGCACATTCACCGTATCGGCCATCTGTTCATGGGTCTGGACATAAGCATCGCGGGGATTTTCCCATATATCCCATGGTGCCTGGGCAGCATTGCCCAACGTAAGGATAATAGCGACGATAGCAGCAGCCTTGAACAGAGGCATCAGACGACTCTTCAAAGAAACAGTCTTTGCTACGGGAGCTTCACCTGTCATCTCCAGGATACGGGCATCGAAGTCCTCGCCAAGAGCCTCTTCCTTCTGCGTTTCACAGACGAAGAGCGCCTGGTATTTCCGAATGTCCTCAGGAACCTCCGGCATCTCAGGCTGACTGAAGAACGCACGCAGAATGGCCTCCTCTTGCAGAGTGGTCTCACACTCCCAGTAGCGTTCCAATAGCTGTTCGATGTACTTATAATCCATAATTCTCTGTCTTTATAAATTGCTGCTTGATGCTCTGCCGTGCCCGGAAAATGTTGATTTTCACCTGTTCCTCTGTGACACCCAGTATCTGCGCTATTTCCTTATAACTCTTGCCTTCGAACTCACGGAGCTGCATGCAACTCCGTTGTTTCTCTGGCAGATGATCGACGAGCTGCCTGACAAGTGCGATTCGGTCGCGTTGCATGGCTTGCTCCTCGGGATTGGATGAATAGCTGTGGTCGGCTGTGTCGCTTCCCTCATCCAGGCTTGGATTCTGGTTTTCAGCCTTCTTCATCTTGTCTAACGAGATGTTCCGGCAGATGGTGAGGCAGAAGGCTTCGATGGAGTCTATCTCTTCCCAGCGGTCTCGCCTGTTCCAGACCTTAATCATCGTCTCCTGGACAACATCCTCTGCCTCCGCTGGGTTGAGAGTGATGCGGAGGGCCAGCCTATAAAGCTCATTCTTCAGCGGCAGGATGTCATTCCGGAAACTGATCTTTTTCATCCTCTCTAAACTAAATGACGATTGAAAAGGGGAAAAGTTACACTCTTTGCTACTTTTTTTGTAAACTACAAACAAATCGTCGTGCCTGAAGTTCCATCGAGGGCAGTGGCGAGGGTGATGATAACACGGGATACTCCGGCATCAATGGCGGCGAGTGCATTCTCTATCTTGGGCAGCATGCCTCCGCTGATGGTTCCGTCGGCTTTATATTTAATAAAGTCCGCGCGCGTGATAGTAGATATCACGGAGTCTTCATCGTCAGGATCTCGGAGTACACCTTTCTTCTCAAAACTGAAGATCAGCGTCACGTCATAGAATGGAGCGAGAGCCTTAGCTGTTTCCGAAGCGATAGTATCGGCATTCGTGTTGAGGATATTGCCTTGGCCGTCATGAGTCAGAGGCGCCATTACAGGAGTAATGCCTTCCTCGATAAGCTTGGAGAGCATCTGACCATCAGCACGATCAACATCCCCCACAAATCCAAAGTCAATACCGTCTTTCAACGGACGCTTATGGCTGCGGATGACATCCATGTCGGCACCAGTGAGTCCGAGGGCATTCACACCATTGGCCTGAAGACGGGCTACAAGATTCTTGTTCACCAGTCCGCCATAAACCATCGTCACCACGCTGAGCATTTCGGCATCGGTGATACGACGGCCACCCACCATCTTCGACTCGATACCGAGGGCTTCTGCCACCTTTGTAGCTTTTCGTCCACCACCGTGCACCAATACCTTCCGGCCCTCAATGGCGCTGAAGTCCTTAAGCAACTGTGAGAGCTGGGCCTCGTCTTCCACGACAGCCCCGCCCACTTTCACGATCGTCAGTTTCTCTTTCATTATTCCAAATAGGTATATCCGTAGAGACCGGAGCGGTAATTCGAAAGGAACTCCTTACCCTCTTCAAGTGAAATCTTGCCCTGTTTCACACTCTTGGCAACCCACACCTCCAGCTGACGCACAAGTTTTTTGGGATTATACTGTACATATTCGAGTACTTCCTCAACCGTCTCACCATCGATAATCTGGTCAATATGATAACCGTTGTCCTTCACAGAGATATGGACGGCATTGGTGTCACCAAAGAGGTTGTGCATGTCACCAAGAATCTCCTGATAGGCTCCTACGAGGAACACTCCAAGATAGTAAGGCTCGTTCTTCTTCAGTGCATGGACGGGCAAAGCATGCGAGTTATGACGATTGGTCGTGAAGTTGGCAATCTTACCATCAGAATCACAAGTAATGTCCTGGATGGTGGCATTGCGGGTGGGACGTTCGTCAAGTCGCTGGATTGGCATTATTGGGAATACCTGGTCTATAGCCCAGGAGTCGCTGAGACTCTGGAAGAGTGAGAAGTTGCAGAAATACTTGTCTGCCAGCAGTTTGTCAATCTTCATGAGCTCCTCAGGGATATGCTTCAGGCTCTTTGCCAAAGCGTGTATCTCATGACACACACTCCAATACATGGCCTCAACCTCTGCACGCGTCTTCAAGTCAACGATACCATGCGAGAAAAGGTCGAGCACCTCTTCGCGGATCTGCTCGGCATCGTGCCAGTCCTCCAACACATTACGAGGAGAGAGATTGTCCCAGATGTCGTACAGGTCCTTCACCAGCTGGTGTGAGTTCTCGTCAGGTTCAAACTCTTCCGGCATCTCGGGAAGGGAGGCTGTCTCCAGCACATCAATAACGAGTACGGAGTGGTGGGCTGCCAGTGAGCGCCCGCTTTCTGTGATGATATTGGGATGAGGCAGGTCGTTCTTATTGGCTGCATCAACGAAGGTATAGATACAGTCGTTGACATACTCCTGAATGCTATAGTTGACAGAGCTCTCGCTGGATGGTGAGCGGGTACCATCGTAGTCAACGCCCAGACCACCGCCACAATCGACGAAATCCACGTTGTAGCCCATCTTGTGCAGCTGGATATAGAACTGCGAAGCCTCGCGAAGGGCTGTCTGGATACGGCGGATCTTCGTAATCTGTGAGCCGATATGGAAATGGATGAGACGCAGACAGTCGCGCATATCCTTCTTGTCAAGGAAGTCAAGAGCCTCCAGCAGCTCTGCGCTGGTAAGGCCGAACTTTGAGGCATCACCGCCACTTTCCTCCCATTTGCCGGAACCAGACGAGGCCAACTTGATGCGGATGCCGATATTCGGACGGATATTCATCTTCTTGGCTTCACGGGCAATAATCTCCAACTCGTTCATCTTCTCTACCACGATGAATATCTGCTTACCCATCTTCTGAGCCAGCAAGGCCAGTTCGATATAACTCTGGTCCTTGTAACCGTTGCAGACGATGATGGAGTCGCTCTGGCATTGCATAGCAATGACGGCATGCAGCTCTGGCTTCGAACCTGCCTCAAGGCCGAGGTTGAACTTCCGGCCATGGGAGATGATTTCTTCTACCACAGGCTGCATCTGGTTTACCTTGATAGGATACACCACATAGTTCTCACCCTTGTATTCATACTCCTCCGTGGCCTTCTTGAAACAGCTCCAAGTCTTCTCAATCCGGTTGTCAAGGATGTCCGGGAATCGAAGCAGCACCGGTGGTGTGACATCACGTAGAGCCAATTCGTCCATCACTTCACGCAAGTCTATCTGCGTGCTGTCCTTACAAGGAGTCACATAGACATCACCATTCTCGTTGATACCAAAATAGGATGTGCCCCAACCATTGATGTTGTAGAGCTCCTTAGAATCGTCAATGGTCCATTTCTTCATATTCCCAATATTTCTTTTAGTTTCTCGACACTATACTTTATCTTGTCATAGCTGTCCATCAGACTGACATCGAGTGTATAACGGGCCTTGCTATAATAAGGCTCCCGCCGTTCCAGCTGCTCACGGATAAACGTCAATAGCTCTTCCTGACTTTTCCCCTTCAGGAGCGGACGCTCTACACGAGCCATCTGCAGATGCTTATACAGCACCTCAGGCTCTGCTTTCAGATAGACCACCTGCCCCTGCTGGTTCAGATAGTCCATATTGTCAAAGAAGCAGGGCGTACCACCGCCACAGCTGATGATGACATCCTCAAACTCAGCTACCTCATGCAGCATATTATACTCGATCTTCCGGAAGCCTTCTTCTCCTCGTTCCGCAAAGATCTGGGCAACGGTTTTGCGCATCCGGCTCTCGATATACCAGTCGAGGTCATAGAAGATGATACCTAGTTCCTTTGAGAGTGCCTTGCCGACGGTTGTCTTCCCGGCCCCCATATAGCCGATGAGGATGATACGCTTCATATCAGCTCTTCTTCACAGGAACAGCGTTAATCACCTTCATGCACTCCTCGAGTGTGAGCTCTGCAGCCTTCTCATGCATACTCTTCGGTAAGCGGTAGTTCTTGCCGTCATAGACGAGATAGGGTCCATACCGGCCGTTAAGAACCTCAAGCTTCGGATCTTCCTCAAACTTCTTCAGATGCTTGCGGCCATCCTCCACCTGCTTCTCCTGAATCAGCACAATAGCCTCGTCAAGTGTAATGGTCATGGGGTCAGCATCTTTCGGAAGAGAGGTATATTTGCGGTCGTAGAGAATATAAGGACCGAAACGTCCTGCACCGATAGTGACAGGCTTTCCTTCATAGTCGCCGACTTCACGAGGCAGCCTGAACAGATCCAGAGCCTCTTCAAGGGTGATATTGGACATACTCATGTCCTTGGGCAGCTGGGCAAAGGTCGGCTTCTCTTTATCGTCAGCCGTACCAATCTGCACGACAGGCCCGAAACGGCCGATCTTCACGAAGACGGGCTTTCCACTCTTGGGATCCTTGCCTAATATCCGTTCACCTGCCTTATGCTCATGGCGGCTGTTGATGGTACGCTCTACCGTGGGCTCGAACTCCTTGTAGAACGAGTACATCATGTCGGTCCACTTCTCCTCGCCTTCGGCAATCTTATCGAAATCCTGCTCCACCTTGGCGGTGAAGTTGTAGTCCATAATCTCGTTGAAGTTCTTCATCAGGAAGTCATTGACCACAATACCGATGTCCGTAGGTATCAGTTTGCCCTTCTCAGAACCAACGATCTCCTTGCGAGACTTCTGTGTAATCTGCTTACCTTTTAAGGTGTAAATCGTGTATAAACGGTCCTCACCCTTCTTGTCGCCCTTCTGCACATATTCGCGCTGCTGGATGGTGCTGATGGTCGGAGCATAAGTCGACGGACGGCCAATGCCAAGCTCTTCCATCTTATGCACCAGACTGGCCTCCGTATAACGCTGGGGACCCACGCCGAAGCGCTCCGTAGCGTTAATCTCACGGCGAACCAGTTCCTGACCTTCACGAAGCGGGGGCAGCGTGTGGCCGAAGTCCTCCTGCTGCTCTTCGTCATCCAGGGACTCACGATAGACCTTGATGAAACCATCGAACTTCACAACCTCGCCCTGAGCCACAAACTCCTCCTGACTCCTGACGCCTGATTCCTGGTTCTTGATAGCAATCGTCACCGTGGTCTTCTCCATCTCAGCATCTGCCATCTGGCTGGCAACCGTGCGCTTCCATATCAGTTCATACAAACGCTTCTCCTGTGAAGAGCCTTCAATCTCCGCCTTGTCCATATAGGTAGGACGGATGGCCTCGTGGGCCTCCTGGGCACCCTTCGAACTGGTGTGATACTGGCGGGTCTTGCTGTATTCACTACCATAGAGTCGTACAATCTCCTCCTTGCTGGCTGCCAGACAGAGACTTGACAGGTTGACAGAGTCTGTACGCATATAGGTGATCTGTCCGTTCTCATACAGATGCTGGGCCACCATCATCGTCTGACTGACGGTAAAGCCAAGCTTACGGGCGGCCTCCTGCTGCAGAGTAGACGTGGTAAATGGGGGAGCCGGCGTGCGCTTGACGGGCTTTCTGACGATACTCTCAACAGAATAGTCAGCTGCCTTGCATTGTTCAAGGAAAGCCTTCACCTCTTCTTCTGTCTTGAAGCGAGTGCCCAACTGAGCCTTCACCTCCGTTGCAGAACCATCGGGGTTCGTGATGGCGAAAATGCCATTCACCACGTAATAAACCTCGCTTTTGAAATTCTGAATCTCACGCTCCCGCTCGACAATCAGCCTGACTGCCACACTCTGAACACGTCCGGCTGAGAGTGCCGGCTTTACCTTACGCCACAAAACGGGTGAAAGCTTAAAGCCCACGATACGGTCAAGTACACGACGAGCCTGCTGGGCATTCACCAAGTTCATGTTCAAATGGCGGGGATGCTCGATGGCCTCCAGGATGGCTGGTTTCGTAATTTCATGGAAGACAATACGGTTCGTTTTCTGCTTATCCAAGCCCAATACTTCACATAAATGCCAGGAAATGGCTTCTCCCTCACGGTCTTCATCGGATGCGAGCCATACTTTCTCGGCTTTCTCTGCCTTGGAACGCAAATCAGCTACAAGCTTCGTCTTCTCTTCGGGAATCTCGTATTCTGGTTCGAGCGACTTCTCGTCAACACTCAACTCCTTCTTCTTCAAATCGCGGATGTGACCATAGCTCGACATCACCTTAAAGTCCTTTCCCAGGAACTTTTCTATCGTCTTCGCCTTGGCCGGAGACTCCACAATCACTAAGTTTTTCTGCATACTTTGTCTCGTTTATATTTCTTACGGGCTGCAAAAGTAAGCAAAAAACGCTATCACACCTTATTTATATAGAGGATTTTTTGTTTTATTAACGATTGAGCCTGAGGAATCGATGTACGGCCTCACGTATCGAGCGCAATCCGAAACGCTCCACATAGACCTCCCGCAGGGGCAACCACTGTAGCTCGGCGGCATCGTCTTCGGCCTTGACGACCGCATCCTCACCGACATGACAGGTAAAGAAAAGATCGAGCGTGTGAATGTCCATGCCTGAGTAGTGGTAAATGTTGGGGATGGAGAAGATGTACTTCACATCGGTGGGGGCAATGACAAGGCCCGTCTCCTCACGGATCTCCCTGACCATCCCCTCCTCGGCATTCTCCTCGTTGTCGACAAAGCCGCCAGGCAGGTCAAGGGTGCCCTTGGCTGGTTCCTTGGCTCTTCTGGCCACAAGCAACTCGCCTTTGGCATTGATGATGAAGGCTGCTGTCGAGGCCCTCGGATTCTGATAGTAGGTGAAGCCACACTGAGGACAGTGCCTGCTCAGGGGTGAGTGAATCTCGAACTCCTCACAGCCGCACTTCGGACAGAACTTGAAGATTTCTAAAGGATGACTCATATTTCTATTATTACCAGTTGTCAGTACGGAAGGGGAATAGCGGAAGATTTGCGGCATTCTTGACATTGCCGAGCTGGAAGTTCCTGAAACAATAGCGCACAGCAACGGGGTTCTTCACCTCAGGCGAGGTAATCATGATGGCTTCATCCCAATAGCCGCCACCAGGCTGCCAGAAGTGCCGGGCCTTGGCGGGATGGAACACGCGGTCCTCGCCAGCCACCTCAAAGCCCTGCATATCCTCAAAGGGTGCGTCGGCATAGTAATTGTCCTGCAAGTGTATATACACGACATCGCCGTCCACCTTCATATCCTTGTAGGAAGGACTCTTGTAGAGCACACTCTCATAGCCGTAGTCACGGTTCAGGGCCGTGAAGGCCAGACGCTCACCCACAGGCTGTTTCTGAGTAGGATGGATCTGGGTGCTCTCGTAGGGATAGACCAGGTCGTTGATACAAACGAGGCTGCTGTTAGGGATGATCTTGGAAGCCTTGAACTGCTGCTCGCGCAAAAGGGCTCCGCTGATACCATTGACGTCGCCGTCGTCATAGGCCCAAGGCGCAATCTGAACGAAATAGAAGGGTATCTCGCCCAGGCCAAATTGCGAACGCCACTGGTCCACAAGGATCTTCATTCGCTCTGAATACTGGTCACCGGGATCGCCCACATTCGAGCAACCCTGATAGTAGAGGATGCCCTTTACGGTATAGTTCAGGATGGGGTTGAACGTGCCGTTTCCCCAAAGCAGCGAGCGGTGGTAGTCATATTGTGCCCACCGCTTGCAGATCTCCACAGAATCCGTCGGATCGGTGGTGTATTTCTCCAGATTCTCCTTCGTCAGCCAGCTCTCAACACGCGAGCCTCCCTTATTGGCCTCGATGATACCAACGGGGATATCGAGTGTACGACTCAGCAGACGGGCGAAGAAATAGCCAGTAGCCGAGAACTCGCTGACGGTCTTTGGCGAACACTGGCGCCACTCGCACTGGGCATCGTCCTGCGGCACAGCCCTCATGATGCTGGGAATCTTCACGCTACGGACACCCTTCGAATAGGCAGCATCAAGCACGTGGTGGTTATAATCCTCCACAGGACACATGCCGAAGCCCTTCACGGGCATCTCCATGTTCGACTGCCCTGCGCAGACCCACACCTCGCCGCTTAACACATTATTAATAATAAGCGGTTCGCCGTCATCGAAAGTGATGCTCAGCGGTTCATAAGAGGCCTTGGGCGTCTTCACCTTCACCAGCCACTTGCCGTCTTTTCCTGCCTGGACGCTGAGGGTTTCATCGTTCCACGAGGTGGTCACCCTGACGGTCTGTCCTGCCTTGGCCCATCCCCAGAGGCGGGCATCCGTCTGCTGTTGCAACACCATGTTGTCGCCGATGATGTGCGGCAACCTCACCTTAGCCTGTGCACTGAATGACAGAGCAGCCAGCGTCATGCAAATAATTGTTCGCTTGATCATAATCTTTATCAGTCTTTAGTTTCTGCCTGCAAATTTAATCATTTTAAGGAGGAAAACAAAAAAATATACCATCTTTTTCGATTGTTTAATGAAACCTCAGATAAAATTAGTATCTTTGCAGCCAAATATACAAAACAAGGAACATGAAAGCTCTAAAAGTAATCACCACCCTGTTGCTACTGACATCGGCAACGGCAACGCATGCACAGAAAGGAATGAAAATGGACTTATGGCCTAACGGGGCTACCTACAACAGCACGGACAAAGAGGACAAGGCCGAGATGACCGTCTACCTGCCCGATGCCAAGAAGGCCACAGGCAGGGCCGTCGTCTGCTGTCCTGGAGGCGGCTACACCCATCTGGCGATGGACCACGAGGGGCATCAGTGGGCCACGTTCTTCAACAATCAGGGCATCGCCCTCATCGTGGTCAAATACCGCATGCCCCACGGCAATCCCATGATTCCCGTCTCCGATGCCGAACAGGCCATCAAGACCGTTCGCAGGAATGCCGTAGAGTGGCACATAGACCGCACGAAGGTAGGCATCATGGGCTTCTCGGCAGGCGGCCATCTGGCCTCGACGATTGCCACCCGCTCCACAGGCGATGCGGCCCCCAACTTCCAGATCCTCTTCTATCCTGTCATCACGATGGATCCCTCGTTCACCCATAAAGGCTCACACGACAACCTGCTGGGCACGGACCACTCGAAGAAGGAGATGAAGCGCCTGGAGGCCGACTACAGCAACGACCTGCAGGTGAACCGCACGACGCCACGCGCCTTCATTGCCCTCTCCGACGATGACAAGGCCGTACCTGCCGCCAACGGATTCAGCTACTACGAGCAGCTGTACAAGCACGACGTGCCTGCCTCCATCCATATCTATCCTTCAGGGGGCCACGGCTGGGGCTATCGCGAGAGCTTCACCTATCACTATCAGATGATCTTCGAGTTGAAGGGCTGGCTGGAGAGCTTCTGATTAAACAAATAGAGAGTCACGGTAGGGTCCTCTGCCCCCGTGATTGCTGACTTCCGTTTCTCTATTCTCATCTTTGGAAACTGGCACCCATACCCAGGTGCCAGTCCCACTGACTATTCCAGATCTTCCTGCCTTGAAACTCCGACTTTCATCAGCCCGCACTCCGACTTTCATTAGCCCAGACACACCCTCATTGCCGTGCCATGCGTGCCGCGTGCCACGAGTGCCATTTGCTGTTTTCACTTTTCTGCCTCAGTGCAAAAACTGATTGTTTATATTTATATTATTATATATTATATTATAATATAATATATAATAATATAAATTGAAAGCAACTCCCCCACCCTAACTCGCACCTCAATAAATACCAAATGGCACGCATGGCACGCGGCACGCGTGGCACGCCAAATAAAAAAGGTCACCCGTTTAACTTTTCTTTATTTTTTTTTTTTGAAATTAACGGGGATCTTTGTATCTTTGTCGCCAGAAATAATTTCCAAAACATTATTAACTTAATAAATATTCTGCTTATGACAACAAAGAAAATGTATGAGAAGCCTTCGATGAAGGTAGTCCCGTTGAGACAAAAGCCAGCCCTGCTGGTTGGTAGTCCCGTAACACAAAGCGCAAGTATTGAAGACTATGAGGATGGCACTTTCTCATGGTAAGTATTAACCCTTTAAAACGAAAGAAGACAATGAAGAAATACATCTTTATGGCTGTGGCAGGCATGCTTGCACTCAGCAGTTGCTCGAACGACGACAACGATATTCAGGACGCAAAGAACGCTCCCCGACAGATGACCTTCACTGCAGGATACAATGAAGGTAGAGAGACCCGCGCCACGCTGAACGGTAGCACCAAGAAGGTCAGCTTCGACGCTAACGATGAAATCAGCATCCTGAGTGCCAAGAACACGAACACGAAGTTCACCACCTCGGCGGGCGGCGCATCGGCCACGTTCAGCGGCACGGCTACGGACGACTCGAAGTTCTACGCCGTCTATCCCTACACCGCAGGCCTGACCCTCAGCGGCGACGTCATCTCGGGCGTCGTGATTCCCACCAGCCAGTGGAACAGCGGTTGGAATTCGTTTAGTGAATTTTCAGGCTGGGACCCGAAGGCTCCCATCGCCTATGCCACCACCACAGGCTCCTCCCTTACATTCCATAACGCATGCGCCATTCTGAAAGTCACATTCCCCGAAGCAGATACGTTTGCTCGTTTTACGATATCTGCCAACGAACCATTGGCAGGAACTTTCAGCCTCGATACTTCAACAGGTACACTGACCCCGACGTCGGGAAGCACAACTGTTACTGTGGGTAATCCTAGTAATATTTATAGTGGCATTTGCACTAGCGTCAATGGAAAAACCGTATATGTATCCATTGCCCCAGGCACTTATACAGGCTTCAATCTTCACATATATAATGAAGATAATAAAGAGAAAAGTAAAACGAAAAGTACCAGCGTCACCTTCGAGGCCGGAAAGATATATGACTTGGGATCATATGATTTAAAAAATTTATAATGGTCATAAGTGATCTATGAATCAGGGGACGGTTCTCTGATCCGTCAGAGAGGCCCCGTGTCACAGAAGGGACTGTCCGGTCTGACCCTTTGTGAGGCACAGACCCTTAGTCATGGGCACCTGGGTATGGGTGCCAGTTCCCCAAAGATGAGAATAGAGAAACGGAAGTCATTGCGGCTTCCGTTTCTTTGTTTTTGTCATCTCAACCGATCGTTGTCTTAATAAGGTGTTATCTAATGATTATGTTTGCTTTTAACTTTTCTTCATTTTAATTTTTTTGAAATGAACGGCGGATGTATTATCTTTGCATCCGAAATCTTTGCGACATTTTCGGACAGTAATTAATCAAAATAAACCATAGCAAATGACAACAAGGAAACGAGAGTATGAGAAGCCCTCGATGCAGGTCTTCGAGGAGTTGGAACAACAGCCGCAGCTGCTGGCTGGTAGTGGTGGGACTGAACCATACACGCCTGATAACAACGATTACAATTGGTAATTAACCCACTAAAACGAAGTAAGCAATGGAAACAATGAAAAAATATCTGAGCATGGCTGCCCTCATGGTAGTGGGTGCCATCATGACTGGTTGCTCAAGCGATGATAACATTGACAATCCACAGCAGCCCGCGAACAAAGACAACGTAGTAACCCTGACAGCCACTGTCAGCCTCGACGGCGGTGCCGGAACCCGTGCCATCGATGGTACTACAGGTGCGAAGACCTTCGAATCTGGTAAGCAGATAGCCGTGTTCTATGAGGGCGCAGACGGCAAGCTTAAGAAGGCAGTGAGCACCGACTTCACACCCACAGGCGATAATACGAAAGCCACCTTCACGGTGACGCTGAGCAATCCCAAAAGCGGTGGTAAAATCCGCTATATCTATCCCTCCTCGATGGCAAAGGCCCTCGACGCGACTCCTCCGGCATATCCGGCAGCCGCTACCATCGACGACGTAACCATCAATTACTCTGGGATTTTGGGTAGCCAGAAAGGTACGCTGGAAACCCTGGCCAATTACGACCTCGCTATCAAAGATGCCACTCTGTCAGGCACTGACCTGCCCGCGTCAGCTACTCTGACGAATCCGCTGGCTATCTGCAAGTTTACGTTGACAGATGGCACTAGCCCCATCACCAGCTCCGTTAATAAGCTGACTATCTGCGACTGTACCAATACCTATGTAGTAACCCCGTCGTCATTATCTGAAATCTACGTAGCGATGAAGCCTGTCAGCAGTGGCAACATCGCCTTTGCAGCCACTACTGATTCAAAAACTTATTTCAAGACTAAAACTGGAGCGACACTTGCTGCCAGCAAATTGTACACTAATATCACGGTGTCAATGGTAGATGCCGCAAACCTCATCGAGAACCCCGCCAAGGGACAAGTTATCGGTAATGACGGCAAGAACTATGCTGATGAAGCCGCTGCTACTGCAGCAGGCGCAATCGCCGTGGCCAAGATTGTCTATGTGGGCAGAAACAACGGCGAGGCCGCTCCTTACAACCATGGCTTGGCTCTCGCCCTGAGCGATGCGAATAGTGGTACTGCTTGCAGGTGGAGTACTTCGAAAACTAAGGTACACACGTATAACACAGAAAGCAGTAGTTTCGCCAGCGAGAGCGGCCTGCAGTATAATGCGACTCACAACTCCGACACTTATCCTGCCTTCCAGGCTGCGATAGCCAATAACGGTACTGCAGCGCCTACGGGCTGTTCCTCATGGTTCCTGGCTTCAGGCTATCAGTGGCTGGAGATGATTAATGCTACAGGTCTTAGTAATTTGGGCTTGCGGGAGAGCGCCAACTACTGGTTGTCTACGGAGTGCAATGCCGACAGCGCGTGGGAGATCGGCACCTACAGCGGCTATTGGAGCAACTACGATAAGGGCAAAGGCCTCCTAGTCCGTGCCTGCCTCGCTTTTTAACCTATTTATCGATTTAGGATCACGGGGTCGGCTAGGATCACGGGGTCGGTTCTACTGATCATTTTTCCTTTAGTCATGGGGACTTGTTTGGTTTTCTCGAATATTTTTCGAGGCACAACGGGGTCAGAGGCACCTCTTCATTCTTTTAATCATCCTCTTTCGGGCTTGCACTCGCCAACCCGCGAATTGTTTTGAAAAACAAAAATAATCGCCCAAATACTTGCGTATTTCAAAATTATTGTTTACCTTTGCCCCCGAAATGAGAATAGTATCACATAGACGGTTAGTTGAATTCTACAGTTCGGAAGGGCATGGAGACTCTCAGGCAGCTCTCCAACGCTGGTATGACATAGCCGAAAAAGCAGAATGGAAGAACCTGTCGGATATCAAGGTTGATTTCCCCGCTACAGACTACGTTGGTAACCAGCATTACGTATTCAACATCAAGGGAAATAAATATCGCTTGATAGTAGTGGTTAAGTTCACAATTGGGCATATATTCATCCGATTTGTGGGAACCCATAGCGAATATGACAAGATAGATGCAGCAACAATTTTAATAAGGAGGAAAGAATATGAGTAAGATTACAAAGGAGAAATACGAGTTTGCATTGGCACGCATTGAGGAACTGCTGCCATTGGTAGATGACAACACCCCTGCGAATGATCGCAATGCCATCGAGCTGACAATGATGTCGGACGTGGTGATAGAGTATGAGAAAGAGCACTATCCTATCGCCAAACCAACCGTTGCTCAACTCATTCAGCTGTCGCTTGATGAAAAGAACATGAGCCAGAAGCAACTGGCAGAAGAGATTGGAGTTAGTCAGTCACGAATTAGTGATTATATCTCCGGTCGTGCAGAGCCTACGCTAAAAATCGCCCGTATGCTATGCGTTACGCTTGGAATTACACCAGCCGCCATGCTAGGCTGCTAAAGCCAAATGTCTATGTGCTGGCTCCGGCTGCCGACCAGCAGGGCAACGGGTAGCCGTTTCCACACAAAAAGAGAATCCCCCGGGCCATCACGGCTCGGGGGATGATTCTGCTGTGTCGACACTTGGATTCGGACCAAGGACCCCCACCATGTCAAGGTGATACTCTAACCAGCTGAGCTATGCCGACTTTTTCGTTTGCGGGTGCAAAGGTACGAAAAGATTCTGATATCTGCAAGAAAAAAACAAATTTTCTTGCAGATATCAGACAAATTCGCTTATAGAAGCTTCTTGATCTCTGCCTCCAAATCCTTGATCATGGCTGCACGCTTCACGAGGTTGTTGCCACGATCGATGAGGAAGAAGTCGGGCACGGCCTGGATGTTGTACATCATCAGGCGCTGAGAACCGATGCCATCGGCATCACGCACATTGATCCAAGGCAGGGCTGCCGTCTGCTGCTTCCAGAAATGCTCGTCAGGATCGAGACTCACCTGATAAATCTCCAGACCCTGAGCGTGGTATTTGTTATAGAGTTCACGGAGCATCAGGATACGGGCTGGTGAATCCTCAAGAGCGAAGACATGGAAATCGAGCAACACCACCTGACCCTTCAGACTGGTGAGACGCTGCTCCTGACCCTTGTTGTCAAGCAGGGCGATATCTACCACACCCGCCTCGGTAACCTTGCTGGCATCCAACGTCAGCTCTGAATTCTGGGCATCAACAATGCGCTGGTTCTTCATCCCCTCAATAGCAATATTGTGAAGGTTCTGACCACGGTCAGCATGGGGGTAATATGTATCCCAGCTCGTGGCCACCGCAGCAAAGGCCTTGATATCATCCTTATCGGTACGGGGGTTGAAGATGAGTCTGTTGCCAAGGGCCTGGAACAGGGCGAAATAGGCATAGGCCTTGAAGGGCTCCTTGTAGATATAATTAAGCTTCACATCCTCCTTATAAGCATTGACCAGACGATTGATACTATCGTTGGCTTTGAAGATGCCCAACTCCGTATTGCCCTGCAGCGCGATGGCCTGACGCAGGAGCTCCATCTGCCGGAGAGCCAGTTCACGGATCTTCTCACAGTTATCTGAGCCCGAAACACTATAGTTAGAGGCCATACCAGGATACTCGCCTTTCACCTGCACCGTCTCCGTGGAGTCGATGCTGACGTTGATAATCTGATCGGCGATACGGAGCCTGTAGAACTCAGGAGCCTCAGGAGCCTCACCACTGAAGGCGAAGTCGCCGCTATCAGACAACTTCACGGAGTCGAGCACCTGAATACCCTCCAAACCGACATTCTCAAAATAGAGCACCGAGTCACTGGCGTTTGCAATCTGGCCTTCCACCTTGAACTGATTGCCAGTACATGAGGCCATCACTCCTGCGGCCAGCAATGCAGCGGCCACCTTTGAAATATGTTTCATATTCATTACTTCTTTTCGTTTTGCGGGTGCAAAGGTACGAATAAGCAAGCAAAATACCAAAAAAAACGAAAAATATTCCCCTTTTCTTCGTTTATTTATATTATAATGTGTAACTTTGCGCCGATTTTTAGCGACCATCATGTCTTGGTCGCATTGATTTTTTATTTTTTTAGATGTTTTAAACAAGATGAACGTAATTACAAAAACCATTCAATTGGCTGATGGACGCACCATCACCATTGAAACCGGGAAAGTGGCAAAACAGACCGATGGTGCCGTCATGCTGAAGATGAACAACACCGTGCTCCTGGCCACTGTTTGTGCCGCAAAAGATGCAGTTCCCGGAACCGATTTCATGCCACTGCAGGTGGACTATCGCGAACAGTACAGTGCCGCAGGCCGTTTCCCTGGTGGATTCACCAAGCGCGAAGGCAAAGCCTCAGACAATGAAATCCTGACATCACGACTGGTGGACCGTGTTCTTCGTCCACTCTTCCCAAGTAACTATCACGCAGAAGTATTCGTAAACGTTATGCTGCTCAGCGCCGACGGTGTTGACCAGCCCGATGCTCTTGCCGGCTTCGCTGCCTCTGCAGCCCTGGCTTGCTCGGATATACCTTTCGAGTGCCCTATCTCGGAAGTCCGCGTTGCACGTATCAACGGTGAGTATGTCATCGATCCCACCTTCGAGCAGATGAAGGAGGCCGACATGGACATCATGGTCGGTGCCTCTGCCGAGAACATCATGATGGTGGAAGGTGAGATGAAGGAGGTCAGCGAGCAGGATCTGCTGGGAGCCCTCAAGGCCGCCATGGATGCCATCAAGCCCATGTGCGAGCTGCAGGCTGAGCTCTCCAAGGAGCTGGGCAAGGACGTGAAGCGCGAGTACAACCACGAGGTGAACGACGAGGCCCTCCGCGAGCAGATGAACAAGGAGTGCTATCAGCCCGCCTACGACGTGACGAAGCAAGCCCTGGAGAAGCAAGAGCGCGCCGAGGCCTTTGAGAAAATCCTCGAGGACTTCAAGGAGAAATATTTCGAGGCTCATCCTGAGATCAACGATGACTCTGAGATCTCGAAGGACGAGTACGAGGCTATGATGGAGCGTTACTACCATGATGTGGAGCGCGATGCCATGCGCCGTTGCATCCTCGATGAGGGTATCCGTCTCGATGGCCGTAAGACCACCGATATCCGCCCCATCTGGTGCGAGGTCTCTCCCCTGCCCATGCCTCACGGATCAGCTATCTTCACCCGTGGTGAGACACAGTCTCTGAGCACTTGTACCCTTGGTACGAAGCTCGACGAGAAACTCGTTGACGATGTGTTGGAGCATGGTTACATGCGCTTCCTATTGCACTATAACTTCCCCCCGTTCTGTACTGGTGAGGCCAAGGCCCAGCGCGGCGTAGGCCGCCGTGAGATTGGTCACGGCCATCTCGCCTGGCGCGGTCTGAAGGGTCAGATTCCCGAGGACTTCCCCTACACGGTTCGTCTGGTTTCTCAGATCCTCGAGTCTAACGGTTCTTCATCTATGGCTACTGTCTGTGCCGGTACCCTCGCCCTGATGGACGCTGGTGTGCCCATGAAGAAGCCCGTCTCAGGTATCGCCATGGGTCTGATCAAGAATCCCGGTGAAGAGAAGTATGCTGTGCTCAGCGACATCCTCGGTGATGAGGACCACCTGGGTGATATGGACTTCAAGACCACTGGAACGAAGGACGGTCTGACTGCCACTCAGATGGATATCAAGTGCGACGGTCTGTCGTTCGAGATCCTCGAGAAGGCCCTCATGCAGGCTAAGGCCGGCCGTGAGTATATCCTCTCGAAGCTGACGGAGACAATTGCCGAACCGCGTCCCGAACTCAAGCCGCAGGTTCCCCGTATCGAGGCCTTCGATATTCCCAAGGAGTTCATCGGTGCCGTCATTGGCCCGGGCGGAAAGATCATCCAGCAAATGCAGGAGGATACCGGTGCCACCATCACCATCGACGAGGCCGACGGTGTGGGTCACGTACAGGTCAGCGCACCTGACAAGGCCAGCATCGATGCTGCTATCGCCAAGATCAAGGCCATCGTGGCCATCCCCGAGGTGGGCGAGATCTACGAGGGAACAGTCCGCAGCATCATGCCTTACGGCTGCTTCGTGGAGATCATGCCAGGCAAGGATGGTTTGCTCCACATCTCCGAGATTGACTGGAAGCGCCTCGAGACCGTCGAGGAAGCCGGTATCAAGGAGGGTGACAAGATCAAGGTGAAGCTCCTGGAGATCGATCCTAAGACTGGCAAGTACAAACTCAGCCATCGCGTGCTGATTGAGAAGCCCGAGGGCTACGTGGAGCGTCCCGCCCGTGGTGAGCGTCGTGAGCGTCCGGAGCGCGGTGAGCGCCGTGACCGTGGCGAGCGTCGCGACCGTCGTGAGCGCCCTGAGCGTGGCGAGCGTCATGGTGACCGTCATCCCCGTCCTGAGCACCAGCAGGAAGCCCCCGCTGAGACTCCAGCTCCAAAGGACTTCAGCGACTCACTCGACGACATGGACTTCTAAACCATAAGAATATGAAGCGCCGGGATAGTCAGTCCCGGTGCTTTTTGAAATAAACCCGTATTGTATGAGAATCCATTTGATACAATTGTTTGAGGAGACGGTCGGGAAGTATCCTGAGAAGACAGCCGTCATCGACAAAGACCGTACCATCAGCTTCTCCGACCTGCGTCGTCAGGCCATGCTGACGGCTACGACCATCGCCAAACTGGGCATCTCACAGAACAAGCCCGTCGGCGTGTTCCTCGACAAGTCGATAGAGAGCGTCTACGCTGATCTCGCCATCCTCTATGCCGGCGACTTCTACATGAACCTCGACATCAAGACACCTGCCGAGCGCATCAGGAATATCCTCGAACTCACCGAGCCTGCCGCCATCATCTCCACCAGCGTCCAGATTAAGAGCATCTCCGCCGTCATCCCAGACAGCGTCAAGCTGATTCTGCTCGATGAGACGGACAACGAGATGGCTGTCGACGAGCAACAGCTCACCAATCGCCGTGCTACCGTCATCGACACCGATCCCTCATGTATCATCAATACCTCCGGCTCCACCGGCACTCCCAAGGGTGTCGTGCTGAACCATAAGAGTTTCTTCGATTTCATCGACTGGAGCCTGGAGACCTTCGGCTTCGGCGACGACCTTGTCATGGGATCACTCTCGCCCATCGTCTTCGACATCTACAGCTTCGAACTGTGCATGCTCATGACGAAGGCCAGCACCCTCGTCGTGTTGCCCGCCCACCTCGCAGCCTTCCCTGCGAAGATCCTCGAGGTGCTGGAGAAGCATCAGGTGAACTTCCTGTTCTGGGTGCCGACGATTATGGTGAACATCGCCAACATGGACCTGCTGTCGAGCTTCAAGCTTGAGAGCCTCCGTACCGTATGGTTCGCAGGCGAGGTATTCCCCACCAAACAATACAACTACTGGCATCATCATCTGCCGCAGGTGACATTCGCCAACCTCTACGGCCCCATCGAGATCACCCTCGACTGCACCTATTATATTATTAATAAGGAGATTCCTGACGAGGAGCCGCTGCCTATCGGCTATCCCTGCCGCAATACCGACATCCTCATCCTCGACGATGAAGACAAGGCCATCAGCGAGCCGGGTGTTGAGGGAGAACTTTGTGTCAGAGGCACGTCGCTGGCGATGGGTTACTACAACAACCCCGAGAAGACTGCTGCTGCCTTCGTGCAGAACCCCCTGAACAAGGCTTATCCCGAACTGATCTACCGCACAGGCGACATTGTCTGTCTGAACGACGAGGGCCTCATCATGTTCAAGGGCCGCAAGGACAACATCGTGAAGCACATGGGCTACCGTACTGACCTGGGCGAGATTGAACACGTCATCATCAACACGCTGAAACTCGTAAAGAACGGCTGCATCGTCTACAATCAGACGGAGAAACAGATCACTCTCTTCTACGAGGCTCCCGAGGAGATTCCCGTGCCGCAGTTCCGCATGGAAATCGGCAAGGTGTTGCCCAAGTACATGATCCCAACGGTCTACCACCGTCTGGAGCAGTTGCAGCGCAACACTAACGGGAAAATCGACCGGCTATATTATAAAAAAGAGGTAAACAAATGAAAGAAAAAATAATTGAGATTCTGAAGACTATCCGCCCTGAGTACGACTTCTGTGGCGATGAAGACTTCATCGAAGCAGGTATGCTTGACTCCTACGACATCGTGACGCTTGTCACCAACATGGAGATCACTTTCAACTTCCGCATTGACGGTACGGATGTCGTTCCTGAGAACTTCGGCTCCGTCGACAGCATCGTAGCACTCCTCGAGAAGTATGGCGTACATTAGTTATCTCGACCTCCCCAAGCACTGGGGATTGGAGAAGGGTGACAGCCTGCTGCTCTCGTCAGACATCATGCAGCTCACCTTCACCAGCATGCGTAACGGTGAGCGCTTCGACCGCGACAAGTTCCTCGATGCCATCCTTGAGACCCTCGGTGAGGAGGGCACCCTGCTCATTCCCACCTTCAACTGGGACTTCTGTCACGGTGTCGCCTTCGACTACCACAAGACACCTTGCAAGACAGGTACGCTGGGCACCGTCGCCCTGCGACATCCTGCCTTCCGTCGCACACAGCATCCGCTCTACTCCTTTGCCGTAGCAGGCAAGGATCAACAGCTGCTCTGCGATATGCAGAACGTCAGTTCCTTTGGCGACGACTCCCCCTTCGGCTATCTGGAACGATGTCACGGAAAGAGCGTGCTCATCAACCTGCACTATACCGACTGCTTCACCTTCGTCCACCATTGCGAGGAGGTCTGTGGTGTCAACACCTACCGCTTCCCCAAGACCTTCACAGGCCAGTATATTGATGCCGAAGGCCGTGAGACCATCCGCAGCTACTCGATGCTGGTGCGCTCCTATGAGCTTTATGAGGAGACCAACCTCACACTGATTGGTGAGAAGTTGGAGAATCCGTCGGCTTTCGACGGTATCTTAGAGATGCCTGTTGCCGCTCGTCTCATCACCCTCAACGACCTGCCCTACCGTATCGTCGACCTCGCTGCAGCAGCTCCCATCATTGCCGACGATATCCTCCACAACGCCAGCCGCGGCCTCTGCAAGCATAAATTGCAACAAGGGTGAAACCTGAGGAACGAATCCAGGCAGCAGTAGTGCTGGCGGTGATTGTCGCACTGAACGGACTGCTGATATGGCGGATGCACGAGTTGCTGATGCAGCCTGGTTTCGGACCTTATTGGCGGGTGTTTGAGCGAGAACTGCATCTGGCAGGCTATGACCCACTGACATATTTGACGGTAACAGACTGGGATGTCTTCTTTGAGGTGCATCGCCATCCGCTGCTGGCCTTTCTGGTGTGGCCGCTGTGGCTGCTGAACGAGGGACTGACGGCCCTGACGGGTATCAACTGTGTACAGCTGGTGGTAGCACTGCCCGTGGTATTCTGTTCGTTCTATTCCTATATCTTTCTTTATCGCATCCATCGCGAGGTCATCGGACTGGGACGATGCGACGCCACATTGCTGACAGCCTTCGGATTCTCCTTTGCCTATATCCTCTTGTCTGTGATTGTGCCAGACCATTTCACCATCTCGATGTTCCTACTGCTGACAACGCTCTATATCTCTGGTCGCTGTCTACAGAAAGGGCGGATGTTCCGCTGGTGGCAGTCGGCATTGCTCTTTTTCCTCACGGCAGGTGTCACACTGAGCAACGGAGCAAAGATATTCCTGGCTGGCCTCTTCGTCAATGGTCGAGCTTTCTTCCGACTCAAGTATCTGCTGTTGGCGGTGCTGCTGCCTGCCGCTTTGTTATGGGGTGTGGCGATATGGGAACATCGTGTGTTCGTCCAGCCCAGAGAGCAGGCGCGTGCTGAGCAGAAGGTGCGCAAGGCCCAGGCTGAGGAAGAACTGGTGGCGAGAATGACGCCTGACGAGAAGGAGCGTTACGAGGCTAAGAAGGCAAGACGCGAGGTGGTGCTGCGACGCCAGGCGGCCAAGACGGGCAAGCCGATGGAGGATCATGGCTACCTGAAGTGGACGGACATCACGACCTCACGTTGGAAGACATTATATGAGAATCTGTTAGGTGAGGGTATCCAGTTCCATCGTGATCATTTCCTGGAGGACACGCTCGTGGGGCGTCCTGTGTTTGTAACCTATCGCTGGACGCTGAGTTATGTGGTCGAGGTACTGGTGGTGTTGCTGGCGCTGGCTGGTGTATGGTTTGGGCGCAGAAGCCGTTTCCTCTGGCTCTGTCTGTCGTGGCTTGGCCTCGACATGTTCATCCATCTGGTGCTTGGCTTTGGCATCAACGAGGTGCAGATCATGTCACCTCATTACCTGTTCGTACTGCCGATAGCCACAGGCTCGTTGTTGAGGGCGTATGGCGCACGATGGCTGAGGGTGGTGGTGCTGGTATTGACGTTGTTTCTGCTGGCTTATAACGGCTGGCTGCTGACGGACTTCCTCCTGTCGCCCATCCAAGCAACGGTTTGATCATTGAACATTAGGCGTGGCGCTCTGCGCCTGTCCATTTACGGACACGACGCGTCAGCG
>JAEEGI010003510.1_pt1 | contig 37298 bp, 48 predicted proteins | sample 8958751 | NCBI WGS metagenome assembly JAEEGI01 (sample SAMN16246545, study PRJNA631951) | gut metagenome | biome: gut microbiome; feature: rumen; material: KS-attached | host: Bos | place: Iran: Karaj | collected 2018-10 | reverse complement strand
CATTATCTTCTTCTATGAAATTAGGTAATGATCTGTCAATTTCTAATGGTGGGATAAAAGTTGCAAAACAAGGATATGTAAAAGTATCTGGAAAACTTTCATTCAATTCTTGTAGTGCTGGTTTAAAATGGTTGACTTTATATAGAGAAAACACAGCAGTATGTGCTATGCCATTTAATACATCAACAGCAAGAATAACATTATCAATACCACCTATAGTTATTGCAGTAAATGCCAACCAAACAATTTATATGAAAGCATTAGGAGCAAGTGGTGATGTAATAAGAAGTGCAAGTGCATATACAGAAATGACAGTTGAATATGTATATGAATCATAATAATTTGATATAGTGCAATTAGTTAAATAACTAATTATGGCAAAGAAATTACAATTAAGTGATGAATTTGGTGAATTGATAGAAGATAAACTGGCAAATCAAATAATGGTAACAGGATCAGATGCAACAATAACAACTACAGCAGATAGTGTTTGGACAAAATTAGATTTAAATTCTGTGTCATCTTCTTGTGGCAATAAATTAACATTAAATACAACCAACAAAGAAATTGTAGTTGGAAGTGGAGTTAATTATATTAGTGTAAGTTGTGGTTGCACAGTAATATTAAATAGTTCTGGAATGACATATCAAAGTGTTTCGATAAGAAAAAATGGTTCAAACTGGGGACCATATACCCAATCAAGAGGTTCATATAGTCCATCAATTCAACCATATATGGTACTATCAGAAATATTAATTCCAGTACAACAAGGAGATAAAATATCAATGGCTATATATAATAGACTGGCTGGTAACATAACAGTTGGAAGAATATATATGTCAGTAAAGGTAGTTAAATAAAAAGGAGGAAATTATGATAGAAAAAATCAAAAAAATAAGTAAATATACAGTCAATGCATTAAATATGATAAATGCATTGATTTTAATTTTAAGCCCAATATGGAATTGGCATTTAGATAATATATCTAAAACAATAATAGGTGTAGCAGGTGTTATTTCTGCTTATTTAGTAAGTGGCAAATTATTTGAAACAAAAGAAGAAGTAGAAACACAAACTACATTTAATGAAAATGGTTTAGATGTATTAGTAAATGAGGGAGTGGTTGAAAATGTTTACAATGAGAACAACGAAACCAGCAAATAACAAATACTATATAACTCTTGATAAAGGTGGTTGGAATAATGCTATTCAAGGAAAGCCAACAGATAAAACAGCTAATGTACTAAGTAATTGCGTAGGATTTGCAAATGCTAGATTTGCAGAAATTCAAGGTAAAAACAAATGCACATATCAATTAGTATGTAATGCAGAAAACTTTATTGAAAGTGCAAAAAACAAAGGATTAAAAATTAGTGATGTTGCTGTATTAGGTGGAATAATGGTATGGCAGGGTGGAGACACTTTAAGTAGTAAAGATGGTAATGCAGGACATGTGGCAGTTGTAGAGAAGATACTTGAATTAGACAAGGATAATAAACCTTGTAAAATTTATACATCAGAATCTTCTTGGGGTGGAACTGCTTTTTTTAATGCAACAAGAACAAATGACAATGGTAGATGGGGAATGGCAAGTGGGTTCAAATTTAGAGGTTGCATTATAAATCCAGCATGTAACATTAATGATCAAATAACACCAAATGTTGCAAGAAATGAAAATGTTAATCAATTACAAGTATTGGTAGACCAATTAAGAGTTAGAAAGACACCAGGAACAAGTAAAGAAGTGTTAGGTTATGCCACAAAAGGATATTATAATTATTATGAAACAAAAACAGCTGATAATTACACTTGGTATAGAATAGCAACAAATCAATGGGTTGCTTATGATAAAGAATGGGAAAAGATACTTCCTAAAAAAGAATCTGAAATAGATATATTAAAGAAAGAACTAGAAGCAGAGAAAAAACTTAATGCTGAATTAAGCAAAAAAAATACTGCTTTAGAATCCAAAATAAAAGAAATAAATAAAATATGCAATTCATAAAGCAAGAGGGAGAATAAAATGGAAATATTACAATTCATAAAAGAATATTGGGTACAATTAATGTTTTTAGGAGGTATAGCAGTAGGAGTATGGCAAGTTAAACAAGCAAGTAAAGCAGCAACAAAATGTAGTTTAAGGAATGACATATTACAAATATATCAAGAATGCAAAGACAAAAAAGAAATAACATTATACCAATTTGAAGCAATAATGTTGAGTTATGAATTATATACAAAACTAAAAGGCAATTCATTTGTACAAAATATAGTTAATGAAATAAAAACATATAGAAAAATATAATGGCTAGAGAGAAATCTCTAGTCTTTTTTTATTGCAAAATTGTAAAAATGCACAATTAAAGTATAAAAATTGCATAAAAGATGCAAAAATGCACAATAAATTAAAAAATATTGTGCAAATTTAGGGGAGTTTTAAAAGAAATAAGGAATACACATAATGAGGAGGAAATTATGACAGAAGAATTAATTACTGATTTAGAGTTAATTATTTATATGTTGATGATGGAATTTGAGTAGAATAAAACTAGGAATGATCCTAGTTGTTTTTTATATATGTATTGACATTTAAAGATTAATTTATATAATATAACTTACTTGTCAAGGAAATTTTTATTAATAACAATGTTATTGACTTTTGAATAAAGCATTGTTATAATCAAAATGTATACGATAGGAGATTTGTGCATAAGATAAAAAAAGAGATACATCTAATATTTGGGAGTTAGGTGTTTGTCTCTGCTCTAATTGAAAAAATTAGTATCAAAGAAACACCTAATTCAATAGTTGAATGGGTGTTTCTTTTTTTATGCTTTTATAGCAATTATTGTCAAAAATAGAATAATTAATGTTATAATTAATTCTATCATTATAACTCCTATTATTTTTGAGCATAAATATCACCTCCATTCATTTTAAATTTATTAAATTTTTTTGAACAGAGGGAAACACCTAACCATTAAATGTATCTCAATAAAATAGTAGCAATTTTTTTAAAAATTGACAACAGTTATTTATAATTTTTATGAAAAATATTTATAAAAGTTAAATTTGGATAAGCCTCTTCAAATTTAGTTTGACCTATAGTATGCCATTTGTTGTTAAAATACTTATCATTTTGATATTTTTCATGGCAAGTTAAACAAAGAGGCAAACACAATCCATATTTCATAGAATTAGATCTGTTTCTACCACCAAATATTTCATGTGTTGTTAAAAACCATTTAGAGCCACATACACAGCATTTATCTAAATTAGGATAGATTATACTAAATCTTTGTCTTTCTTTCTTACTTTGCTTTTTTGTTCTATTAGAAAGAGTTTTATATTGTTTGTATTCTTTATTCTTGCAACCATAACAAGATGGAGTGGTTTTATGTAGTTTACAATAGTTATATTTTATTCCTTTTTTAGTTCTTATAGTAAAGTACTTACATTTCATTTTATCACCTCATTTTTATATACCATTTGTATACCAAAAAAGCAGTTTTTTACTTTTAGTGGTTAGTATAATAAAGTGATAAACCTATATAATATAAGGGTTTTTAGTTATTTTAAATTATTTAAAAACAATAAAATTAGTGCCTGTTTTCCCGACCATTATTGTAATTAGCCCTTATTTTATAAGGGTTTTTATTTTGATTTATCACTTTATATACCATTTATATACCATTTTTTGCTATTTTAAGTTATTTATTGTATTAATTATTTCATCAAATTCATTTTTAAACATGTGTGTGTATGTATTTAGAGTAGTTGATATATTACTATGCCCTAGATACTTTGCTACTAATGTAATAGAAGCACCATTGTTTATTAATAAACTAGCACAGCTATGTCTAAAATCATGGATTCTTATATGTTTTACATTTGCTAAATTGCAATTCTTATCACTGTGTATTTGAATGGTTGTATCTGCAAGTGGAAATATTCCACCAAACACAAACCAATCTTTATTAAAGTTGTTATACTTTGAATATTCATTGTAAAGCAATTTAATGTCATTTTCTAGACTTTTGGGTAAAGGTAGTATTCTTATACTACTTTTTGTTTTGGGTGGCAAAATAACATATTTTTCACCCTTTATTTTATGTGTTAAGTTCTTAGTTATCTTTATTGTACTGTTTTCTAGATTAATATCGTTCCAGGTTAATGCATTTGCTTCACCTTTTCTAAGACCACAATAATATAATGTTTCAAAGAAGCATTTGTATTTTAAATCTTTTTCTTGATCTATAAATTTTTTAAATTCTTCATATGTATAGAAATTCATTTCTTTTTTTAATTCATTAGGATTCTTAAATCCAGTTAATTTGTTAGTTATAGCAGATACATTCAAATCTAAATATTTATTTGCATAATGTAATAATGCTCTAAGAAATTTGTATATATTATTTTTATATGTCGTAGATAGTTCCAATTCATTTATAGAATTTTTCCATTGATTAAAATGTACTAGATTAAAATCTAAAACTTTTATTTTATATAATGGTTCTAAATACTTTAAAAATTTTTTATAATCATTATATGATGTTATTTTTAATCTATTTTTTTGAAATTCATCATAACTTAAAATTAAATCCTTAAAAGTTGTTTGAGAATATTCTGTTTTATCTGTTAATGTTAATAAAAATTGTCTTTCAGCTTCTTGAGCTTCTTTTTTTAAAGCATATTTTTTAGATAAATATTGTTTGCTAGATCCATCTAATGCAGTATATCTAACTTTAAATGAATATTGTCTACCATCTTTTGTGGGTTTTAGTTTAACTATTGCCATTTTATCAACTCCTTTTATTTACAAATATCTATTATTTTGTTATAATATAAATGCAAAATTTAATATGAATAAAGGGAATACTCCTTTTCATTCGATATGTTTGACCACATATATTTTAAATTTTGTATTTCTACACTTATCCCTTTTGCAGAAGGGATAAGTTTTTTATTGTTCAATGTTACATGCTTCCTTTATAGAATCAATTATTTTATTTATATATAATTCATCACCATATGAATCATTAGAAAAATAGATTTCTTTACCACAAATTTCATATGGTTCTTTATTTAATTCTATTTTATATAAATTTTCATTCTTTTTTAATGAGCAACCAGTTAATGTTAATATAAAAAGAATTGAAATCAATAATATTTTTTTCTTCATTTTATACCTCTAAACTTTCTTTTATTAAATTGATATATTTATCTGCTTCATCTTCATATTTATTAACATAGAAAGCAAACAAATCTTTATTAGACTGATTTAACTGATTTAGTTCTATATGTGCTAATTCATGTAAAATGGTCTTTTTCTTTTTGTAATAAGATAAATCCTGGTTAATAATAATAGTATTTATTCCTTTATGATTAAATACTATACCATTTATTCCTCCAGGTAGTTTATCATATACAATGGTTGTATTGTAATAATTTAATAAGTCTTGTTGAGTAATAACTTTATTTAATAGATTCTTTAAATTCATAATATCTCCTCTAAACAAGCACCTATACTAGCATACTTATTTTTCTTCTAATTGTTTATCGATTTCCTTTTTTCTTTTTTCAATGACAAATCGGATCATATCTCTGTCATCATCTGTTAATATATCTTTTGTTTTTGAAAAGAGAAGTTCCAATTCATCAAGATCATTTCTTTTTTCAAATCTCAAATCTTTTAACATTAAATCATCAACTGAAACATTAAAATAATTTGACAATATTGATAAATCTATTGCTTCAGGTTCTCTTATACCTTTTTCCCAGTTACTTACAGCTGTATTAGATTTACCACATAACCTTCCAACTTCTTCTTGACTTTTACCCTTTAAATCTCTTAAATATTTCAGGTTAGAAGCCAAAAACAATTTATCATTAAACAAAATATCATCTCCTCTTACATTCTAATTATACCATTATTGTTTACATAATTCAAGAAAAATATTCCACAAATTGTGAAAATGGGTATTGACATTCACAAAATGTGGAGTTATAATGAAGTCAAGTTAGGAGGGATAGCAAATGGAACACAATTATCTTAGTGGCAAAGAAATAGCAGATAACATAAGAGCAGAAAGAAGTAGATCTAAATTAACACAGGAATATGTTGCCAAAGAACTAGGAATTACAACCAAAACATATATATCTTATGAAGAAAATGCACAAAGCATCAAAGCAGCAACATTATATAAGTTATCGTTAATTTTAAATTGTAATATAAGTGATTTTTATTTACAAAAATAATCCACAAAATGTGGAATTAGATATGTGGTCAAAGGAAGGAGTTAAGAATGAATGCTGAAAAACTTTTAGAATTAATAAATCAACAATGGGCAACTACAACAGATATAACCAAAATTGGTCAATGTGGTAGAGATAAAGCTGTAAAGATAAAAAGTGAAATTAAAAATCAATTAGGTAACAATTATTATTTGCCAAATGGTAGAGTACCAATGGAAAAAGTGGTTGAGTATTTCAATATTAACATTAACTATTTAAAGAAGATAAAAAATCTAAATAAGGAGTGAAAAGAATGAAAAGGTTAAAATGGAAAAACATTATGATAGCACTAATATTCATATTAAGTATTGTAGTAATTTTAGTAGATTCTGCAAAAATCATATTAGGTTATAGTTATACAGCATTTGGTGCAATGACAGGATTAATTGCAATAATGATCAGTCTATTTAGTTATGAATATTTAGAAGCAGAAATGGAGAAGTAATGAAAGAAAATAATGTCAATAGTTTTACATTTTATAGAGATTATTTCAACTTGATAGATACTATTTCAATTAGAGATAAAAAAGACTTATTAGTAGCAATAACTGATTATGTTTTTAAGGATATAGAGCCATGCTTAAGTGGACATAATCAAGCAATATTTAATACATTGAAATCTCAATTAAATGTATCAAAAAACAAATCAAATAGTGCTAAAAAGACAAATCAAATAGAAATCAAATCAAAATCAAATCAAAATCAAATGAAAATCAAAAAGGATAACAAAACAAGTATTTTAAGTTTTAAGTTTTATATTTCTAATTTAAATATTTCTAATTTATTAAAAGAAGAAATAAATAAATGGTTGGATTATAAAGCTGAAATAAATGAACATTACAAACAAACTGGTTTTGAAACATTGATTAAAAAGATAGTATCTGAATCTGAAAAGCATGGGGAAGAAAATGTAATTAAACTAATTGAAGAATCAATAGCAAATAAATACAAGGGGATCATTTGGGAGAAGTTGAATAAAAATAAAGAGACATTACCATCATGGTATGGCAAAAAAGTATCTAAAACTGAAATGTCTGATATAGACAAAAAAGAATTAGAAGAAATGCTAGAAGAATTTAAGGAGTAAAAATATGAAATTTACAAGTAACAAAGAATTAGAAAAAATGATTAAAGAATGTAAGACATCAGAAGAACTGCATAGATTACAAAATTTGTTTGCAAATGAAGTTATAGGAAGGATAACAGATGAACAGGCATTAAGAATATTAAAAGCTGAAGAAAATCTAAGGGAATTAGAAATTCAGAAAGTGAGGAAAACACGAAATGTTTGAGGAAAGATTGGCAGGAACAAATCCATTAATGGAGACTAGAAGAGAATCACATGAAAAAGTTAATAAGAGAAGAAGATATATGCAAATAAAAGACATATTAAGTGATTATCCAGAAGGTCTTACAGCAAAAGAGATAAGTGTAGAAATGCAAGAAAGAGGTTATGCAAAAACAAATGAGAGAAATTTATCAGCACCCAGATTAAACGAATTATTAAAACTAGGAATAGTTGATTGTATAGGTAAAAAGAAATGTCAGTATTCAGGAAAATCAGTAGGAGTATTCACATTAAGAAAGATATGTGAAATATGTGGTCAAGAAATAGGTGATTTTGATGATAATGGCATTTATGAAGGTAAATATTGTGAAGAATGCTTTAGAGAAGCACAAGAAAGTAGATTATAGGGAGGAAATATGGCAAAAGAAAAATATAACTTTGGTGAAAAAGAAGAAGAACAAGGATTAGAAGTTTGGCAAAGCCCAAAATACAAAGAAAGTAAAAAGAAAGCAATAGAAATGATAGAAAGTGGTAAATATGATCTATCAGAAGCAGATTTTTGGATATTAATGAACAAAACAAGAAGTGGTGAAACAATGGCATATACAGGTCTAATAATAAGCCACAATGGTTGTTTAAAGATAAATGATAAATTAGACAACAAAGTAAATTCAAAATGTTTTAGTTTAGACAAAGAAGGATATAAGAATAGTTTAGTTTATACCTATGTGGATGATGACACATATGAAGTTGGAGAATTTAATTCAGATAATGGAAAAAACAATTATCCATATGCAATGGCATTTAAAAGATGCTTTGATAGAGTGGTTTTGAAAAAATCTAAATTAGCATATGCAGGGATATATTCAGAAGCAGAAGCTGATGAGTTTAAAGAACCAGTAGAAGAAAAGAAAGCATCTGGAATAACTGAAAATCAAAGAACAATAATAAGCAAATTAACTGAGAAAAGTCAAAAATCATTGTTTGATAAATTTGGAGTTTCAAGCATAGATGAATTAACAATAGAACAAGCAAGTGAAATTGTAAAAGCAATTAACGATAAGAAAGGGGTTAAGTAATGGATATAGTTAAGTATGATAATGGAACATATGGATTACAGAAAGAAACAATAAAAACTATTGTTGATATTGAAAAAGAAATAAAAAAGTTAAAAGAACTACAAGATAATTACAAAGCAAAACTATTAGAACAAATGGGTGAAAGAGAAATTATCAAGATTGATATGCCTGAACTAACAATAACTAGAGTTGAAGAAACTACAAAAGAAACATTTGATAGTAAAACATTTAGGGAAGAACATTCTGATTTATATGATGAGTATGTCAAGATAAGTGTAGTTAAACCAAGCTTAAGGATCAAAGTAAAAGATGAGTAGTTGGAAAATAAAAGGGCATGTACTTGAATACATAGATGATACACACAGTTACATTTGTGATGGTGTAATATTACCAAGCATTACTCAAATAATGAAAATTAAATTTGGGAACAAATATGCAGGTATAGATAAATTTGTTTTAAATAGAGCTGCACGAAAAGGAACTGAAGTGCATGAAGCAATAGAAAGATATTGCAAAAAAGGTGAAATAAGTAATTTAAAGGAAGTTAAAAACTTTATATTTCTAAAGAAACATTATGGATTCAATGTAGTAGATAATGAAGTTCCAATACTGCTTTTTAAAGATAATAAACCAGTGGCAGCAGGCAGGTTAGATTTAGTATTAGATGTTAATGGAAATATAGGATTAGGAGATATTAAAAGAACTGCAACATTAGATAAAGAATATTTAACATATCAACTTAATCTATATCGTATGGGATATCAGCAAAGTTATGATAAAGAAGTTAAATATTTAAGTGGATTATATTTAAGAGAAAATACAAGAAAGTATGTAGGTATTGCAATTAATGAAGAAATGGCAATGAAATTAGTAGAAGAATATTTTGAAAAGGAGAATAAAAATGAATAAAGTTGTTTTATTAGGAAGATTAACAAAGAAACCAGAATTAAAAGAAACAAAAGCAAATAAATCAGTATGTGATTTTTCAATAGCAGTAAATAGAAATTATACAAATGATGAGGGAGAAAGAGAAGCAGATTTTATAAATTGCCAAGTATGGAATAAACAAGCAGAGAATTTGTGCAAATACATGGATAAAGGGAGCCAATTATCACTAGAAGGTAACATAAGAACTGATAGTTATGAAGATGACAAAGGCAATAGAAGGTTTAAAACTTATGTATTAGTAAGTAATATTGAATATTTAGAAACTAAGAAAAGTGAATCTAAAAAAGCGGTAGTAGAAGAAAATAAGAATCCAGATCAAGACTTTATAGACTTTGGGAATGAAATAGAATTATCAGATGAAGATTTAGGTTGGTAATTATGACAGGCATAGATTTAATAAATGAATTAAATAATTTAAGTAAAAGATTGTCTACAGAGATAACTTTAATGGAAAGATATGGCAAAGAATTTGCAGCAGCAGAAAGAGATTACAAAATAGCATTGAACCAAGAAAGTTTGAAATTAAAAAATGGCGGCATGGCAGTTACGCTGATAGATAAAGTGGTTTATGGAGTGAGAGAGGTAGCTGATAAGAGATTTAATAGAGATGTTGCAGAAACAATGTGGAAAACAGCGCAAGAAAAAATAAATACAACTAAACTTCAAATAAGAATATTAGATTCACAAATAGCAAGAGAGTGGTCTAATGGCTCTTAGTGAATCACAAAAAGAAGAAATTATTCAAAAATTAACTGAATTATTAATTGAAACTGATTTTTATGAAAAGAAAAAAGGTGTAGAGGTTTATGTCAGTAAAAAAAGAATTTATAAAGATTTAATAAAATATTTTAAGGAGTATCTATGAATGAAATTAATTATGATTTAACAATTAAAACAACTAAAGATATGTTTAGATTTATAGTAGAATTGAAGGATTTAAAGACTGTGCTTCAACAAGTAAATTTTAAAGAAATAGAAAGTGTGGAGTTGCATAGACACAAGGCAAAGAGGAAGTCATTATGAAATTAGGAGATATAAGAAATTTAAATGATAAAGAATTAAATAGTTTTATAAATAGTATATCAAATAACAACGGTAGAGTTTGTTGTAGATGCGGAAAGATAATTTTTAAAAACGAAAGAGTAACAATAATGAAAAATGTAGATATAGTTACCAAAAAGTTATGTTGCATGTGTAAAGACTGTTATAGTGATTTGTTAGATTATTTAGGAGTGAATGATTGTGAGTAAGAAAAAACATTTATACGCTTTATATAAAGCTGATACTTTTATGGATATAGGTACAAAGGAATATTTAGCAAACAAAATTGGTGTAGATGTAAGATCAATAGAGTTTTATATGTCTCCTACATATCAAAGAAGAAACAACTATAAAGGTTGGGTTGTAATAAGGATTGAGGAAGATGAAATTTGAAGATATGGGTGTAGATTTATCATAGTACCCAAAAAAGATATGGGTAAGAAAATAATAAAATTATTAGAAAGCAAAGGAGAATAGAATATGAAAATAACAATGTATGAATTATTAGGAATGATTAAAGATGGTAAAGCACCAAAGAAAATAAAAATAAATAATGATAATTTAACTTTATCTAAAACAAATATAATACAATATAATTTTGAACGAAGTGGTCAGTTAAATTGGGATTATTACATAGAAAATTATAGACTAGATGAAAAAATTGTAGAAATCCTAGAAGAAGAAAAGAAAATACCTGAAAAATTACCAAAAAGTGTAACTGATAATGCTTGTAGTAGTAAAGATATGAGATTAATAGCAATTACAATTAATCAATTAATAGATTATCTTAAAGCAAAGGTGAGGAATAATGAAAGATGAAATAAAAGAAATATTAGATAATATAAGAAAAATAATCAAATCAAATAGAGAAGATGATTTTAATAGAATAATTTATGATTGTGATAGTGTGGAAAAACTATTAGATTACATAACTAATTTACAAGAAAGTCAAGAAACATTAATAAAAAATGATAATGAAATAATAAATAATTTACAAGAAGAAAATGAAAGATTAAAAGATTTATATAGAAGAACTTGTAATCATTTATTTAATATAGGAAATGATGAATTGGCAAGGTATTTTCAAGCACAAATAAATGAATGTAATACATTTACAGTACAAGGAGTTGGTAAATAATGAGTGATAGACAATTAATATTAGACACAGTAGAAGAAATATGTGCTGATACAAAAGATATTGATGAAGTATGTATGGCATTAGAACATTCAACTATATTTATAATTAAAATGGTACAAGATTTAGTTGAAGAAATAGATAGATTAAATAATATCATTAGTGAATTAGAAAAATATTTTGCAAAGCCAAATAAATTTATAGAAAGACCAGAAAGAATGAAAATTTTAAATAAACTAAAAGAATTAAAGGAGAAAGAATAAATGAAAGATAAACTTTTACAAATAATAAATCATTATGGATTAGAAAAACAATTAAAATATATACATAGTGAATACTTTGAATTAGATGAAGCAATATGGGATTATCAAAATAGTGGTTGGGATTTTGATTATGAAGATGCAGAACAACTTGAAAGAGAATATAAACATCATATTGCAGAAGAACTTGCAGATATTCAAGTTATGTTAAAACAATTTCAATATTACTTTGATATAGAAGATGAAGAAATAGAAGAAACAATGAAATATAAAATAGACAGGCAATTAGATAGAATTGAAAAGGAGAACAAATAATGATAAAGAAGTTAAGAGATATATTAAATACATATACAGATGAAGAATTAGAAGAACTAGAGTTATGGATAAATTCAAATGATGAAGTAGGCAAAATAATAGTAGATGACCACAGCATAGATCTTATAAGTGAATCGTTAACGATTAACATAAAAGAGGGATAGTATATGCAAATAGAAGAAGTAATAAATGCAATAGATATACTTAATAAGTTTGAAGACAGGAAAAACATTTTAATAAGTAATCTAAGTGATCTAGATTTAGAAGAACAAGATTTATTACATTACATAGAAACAGAAAAGTTTAATGCAGTAGAAGGATATAAACTATCAAAGAAAATAAAAGAGATAAGATTAGAAAGAAGGAAAGTTAAGAACGAACTATCATTAGTGAATTTATTTCAGCAAAATGCAAATAAATTGATAAATGTAGATAATAGAAGATTCTTAATGACAACTTTAGGTAAAGAAAACAAGAAATTAATAAGTGCAAAATATGTATACAAAAAGATAGAAAAGGAACAAATAATAGGAGAATAGATATGACACTCATTGTAAGTGATAGGGGTTTGGTTGAATTAATGAGGTTAGAAAGATATTTAAGAAAAGAAATTCAAAAAAGTAATATTGCTTTAATCAGAAGAATAGAAAAATTAGATAGATTAGTAACAACTGATAGAAAAGCAATAGTTCTAGTTGAAAGAATAAAAATATACAAAGAATTACTAAAAAGATTAGAAATTGATACGAATATTGATAGCACTCAGAGAAGCACAATGTATGAGGAGGTATTATGAAATTATCTGAAGCAAAGAAAGAATTAGAAAGATTAGATAATAATTTAGAATATCAATTAAAACAAAAAGAAATACTATTTAGAAAAACTCAACCAGGTGCAGTGGATACTACAAAAGAGAATGTTCAAGGTGGCAAAAGAGAAGATAAGTATTTAAACTATGTAGAAACCCTAGAAGAAAAGCAAATTAATGAGGAGATAGACAAATTATATGCACAAAGGAAAAACCTCGAAAATTGGCTTAATAATGAGCTTAAAATAATGGGTAAATACAACGAACTTGAACAATTAGTAAGATATTATAAAGAAGAAGTACAAATAACAGATAAGTGGACAGGTAGAGTAAGGGGATTAACTTGGGAAGAAATAGGTAAAAAGATACATTATTCATCTGTATGGTGTAGAAAAGTATATAAACTTTACAAAATGAAAAGAGATATTAATTAGTATCACTTAGTATCACTTTTTCTATGGTATTATGATATTGTGAAAGTATGTCAAAATACTTCACCCCCTGTAATTCTAAGCACTACTTATTTAGTAGGTAGTGTTCTGATGATAAGTGATAACAGTAGGTAAGCAAAAGTTTTAACTGCATTTTATCATTAGAACAGTATCTACTAGATACTAATGTAAAACCTTCTTTATTATTGGAACGATAAAATCGTTCTTTTTATTTTACAAAAAAGGGTGTACCTGAAAAGGTGGAGGCAAGACAAAGAGCAAATTAGAAAATAGTTGCCAGGTGGGAATAAATGCTCTTTGAAAGAGGTGTATTATGAAAACATTTCTAACGATAGTAATATTATTATTTTTTATGTTATTTGCTATATGTTCTTTTATTATGGCAAATTATGAAGATATACAGGAGATAATAAATGAAACTAATAATAAAAACAATACCACCAACAATAAACAAGTACATAGGAAGAAGTAATATCTGGGAATATCAAAAGGATAAGAAAGCAATATCTGAATCAATAAGATTACAAACAATAGGAATAAATCCCAAATATAAACAATGTAAGATAAAAGTAACATATTACTTTAAAGATAAAAGAAGACATGATCCAGGTAATTATGACAAGTTCTTATTAGATGGATTAGTAGATTCAAACATTATAGAAGATGATAACTATGATGTTATAAAAGAATATACAACAATAGGAAGTTATGATAAAGAAAATCCTAGAGTTGAAATAGATATAGAAAAATTATGAGAAACAAAACTCTAAATAGGAAGTGATGTAATTATGCCAAGTGGAGTAAAAACACCAACAAAGAAAAAAGTAGAAGTTATTAAAAGCTATGTTCAAACTGATTCATTTAATGCAACAGCTAAAGAAACAGGAGTAAATCCCAAAACATGTAAAAAAATAGTAGAAGAAAATCCAAAAGAGTACATGAATGAAAAAGAAAAATTTATAGCAACAACTACTAGATTAATAAATAAAGCATTAGATAAGTTAGATGAAGGGTTAGATAGAGAAGATATTCCTATAAATAACATAACAACAGCTATAGGAACTTTATATGACAAAAGAGCATTAGCAAAAGGTGAATCTACAACCAATAATTCAATAACAATTCAAATGTCAGATGAATTAAAGGAATTAAGCAAATGATATTGGATATAGGAGAATTATATCCAAAGCAAAAAGAGTTTTGTAGAGCAACAAACAAATACATATGCTATGGTGGTAGTAGAGGTGGTGGTAAAAGCCATGTATCACGAATTAAAATGTGTTTATTAGCACTTAATTATCCTGGAATACAAATATTAATTCTAAGAAGGACATTAAAGGAATTAAGAGAAAACCACATATTACAACTACAGAAACTATTAAAGGATATAGCAGTATATAAAGATTCAACAAAAGAATTTATTTTTCCAAATGGTTCAAGAATAGTTTTAGGATATTGTGATAATGAAAGAGATGTATTACAGTATCAAGGACAAGCATATGAAGTAATTGTATTAGAAGAAGCAACACATTTTACTGAATTTCAATTTCAAACTCTTACTGAATCAAATCGTATGAGTGGAAATATGAAAGATGATTTTGTACCAAGAATGTATTTTACATGTAATCCTGGTGGAGTAGGTCATCAATGGGTAAAAAGGTTGTTTATAGATAAGAATTATAGAGGTAATGAAGAACCAAGTGATTATTTATTCATACCAAGTCTAGTATTTGAGAATAAATACATAATGGAACACGATCCAAATTATGTAAGAGTACTAGAAAACTTGCCAGAAGATAGAAAACAAGCAATGCTATATGGTAATTGGGATATATTTGATGGTCAATTCTTTCCAGAATTTGATAGAAAAGTGCATGTAATAGAACCATTTGAAATACCAGAACATTGGAATAAGTACATAGCATTAGACTATGGATTAGATATGTTTGCAGTATTATTTATTGCAGTAGACACAAAAGGGAAAGCATATATCTATAATGAAATTCATAAGAGTGATTTAATTGTTAGTGAAGCAAGGCAAGTATTAAAGAGCTATATGAGAAAAGATAGATTTAAAGATATATATGCACCACCTGATTTATGGAACAGGAATAGAGATACTGGAAAAAGTACAATGGAAATGTTCTTAGAAGGTGGAATAGCATTTAATAAAGCAAGTAACAACAGAGAAGCAGGTTGGTTAGCAGTAAAAGAGTGGATAAAGAAAAGAAAAGTTAGACATGAACAAACAGGTGAGGTTAAGGAAGAAACAAATTTATACATATTTAGTAATTGCACAAACTTAATTAGGTGTATACCACAATTACAGCATGATGATAAGAATCCAAATGATGTAGCAACAGAACCACATGAAATAACACACATAACAGATGCACTAAGATATTTTTGTGTAAGTAGAACAAATCCATCTAAAGAAATAATTAGTAAAGAAAAAAGTTTTGAGGATTTCTTTAATGTAACAGAAACAAATAGAGATTATGGTGAAGAAATAGTGGTGATCTGATGTTAGCAGATGTAGTAAAAGAAATAGAAAAAGAAAGAAAAGAAAAGTTGCAAAAAGAAAGAAGCAAATATAATCAATCGTATAAGAGAGACACCATAATATATTTTAGTGAAATTCATGTAATAGGTGGAATAGAGACATGGATATACAATTTGGGTAAAAGGTATGAATTTAGTGTTTTATATGATAAAGCAGATAAGGAACAATTAAAACGATTACATGATATAGGTGTAGAAACAATAATGAATGTAGGGCAAGAGATAGAATGCAATACATTGTTATTTATGTTATGGGGAAATAATGCAAATATAAAAGCAAATAAAAGATACCTATTCATACATGGTATATATGAGGACATAAAAGAAGTAGGTGAAATACCAGAATTTGATGAAATATATGCAGTATCAAAAGTAGCTGCAAATAGTTTTTATAAGACAACTGGAATAAAACCAAAGGTAATGTATAATCCAATAGAAATAGAGATAAAAGAAAAACCACTTATATTGGGTGTTTTTAGTCGATTATCAAGTGAAAAGGGTAAAGGTAGAATAATTTATCTATTAGACAAGTTAATAGAGCAAAATAAGCAGTTTTTAATGGTTATATTTACTGATTTGCCATTTGATTATCCTGATAAAAGAGTAGTATTTATAAAACCAACATTAGATAACAAAGGTTGGTTGAGTATATGCCACTATATAGTACAACTAAGTGATAAAGAAGCAGGTAGTCTAATATTACAAGAAGCATTAAAAATGGGTAAACCACTAATAGTAACCAAATTAAGCACATTAGAAGAATTTGGAATTAATAAAAGTAATGCAAAAATACTAAACTTTGATATGTCTAATTTAGATATAGAAGATTTATGGAACATTCCAAAAGTAAAGGGTTGGAAAGAACCAGTAAGCAAAGAATGGGAGGATATAATGAAAAAGAAAGTATTTAGAGAAAAATATTCTGATTTTATAGAGTGGTCAGAAGAAATTGGTGCAACTAAAGCTATAATATTTGAACCAGATAAAGATGGTAAACTTGAAAAAACAGTTGTAGATATAAAACCTAAGAAGACTAATAAAAAGAAAGTGGGTAAATAATGGAAATAATGATTATATCAGCACTATCAATGGTGTTGATTTTTTTGGCATTTATAACTGGATTACATTATGGTAGTAAAGTTAAAAATAGTGAAGTAATAGATATACCTAATCCAGTAAAGAAGATAAAAGAAAATAGGGAGATTAAAAAAGTTGAACAAAAACTAGATAAAGAAGCAATGATAGAAGAAATAAACTTAGCAAACATTGATTCTTATGATGGAACAGATTTAGGGCAATTAGAATTTCCAAAAGAATAGGAGGTAAGGTATGAATTTAGAAGAATTAGAAAAGACAGATTTATGGAATTTGTATGAAAAACATATGGATTTTATGAGGAAAAGAGAAATCTATTCTGATAGTGATCTAAATTATCGTATGTATAATGGAGACCAGTGGTATGGATTAAACATAAAAGGAATAGAAAAAATACAACACAATTTCATAAAGCAAATAGTAAAGCAGAAAGTATCTAATATAACTTCTAATCTATTTGCAGTTAATTATAGTCCAGAGAACATAGAAAATACTGAATTTATGGAAATGGCACAAAAATGTTGTGATTTGTTAAATAAAAGAGCTTCTAAAGTATGGGATAAAGACTTTATGGATAAAAAGATAAAGAAATGGGCTAAACAATCAGCAATAAATGATGAAGCAATAGCTTATGTAACATATGATGATGAAGAAGATAATCCAATAAATGAAATCATATCTAAGAATGATATTATGTATGGCAACGAGAATGAGGAAGAAATACAATTACAACCATATATCATAGTAAGGCAAAGAAAATCAGTAATAGAATTACAGCATATGGCTGAAAAACAAAAAATAGATCCAAAAATAGTAGCAACAATTCAACCAGATAATGATACACAAACAATAGCAGGTGATAGTGGCAAAGATGAAGTTGAAGACAAATGTTGGTTAATAACTAAATTTTATCGTAAAAATGGAACTATAAAGTTTACTCAAGCAACTAAATATTGTGAAATAAAAAAAGATAGAGATATGGGAACATATTTATATCCTTTTGCACATTTTAATTGGGAAGAACAAGAAGGAAATGCAAGAGGAATTGGAGAAGTAAGACAGTTAATACCTAATCAATTAGAAACAAACAAAACAGCAATGAGAAGGGCATTAACAACAAAGAACATAAGTTACCCACAAAAAGTAGTAAATGAAGATAGTATAGTAAATATTCAAGATGTAAATAAAGTGGGTTCAACAATAAGATTTAGAGATAAAGGCAATTTAAGAGCAAGTGATGTATTTATGAACACTACACCAGGACAAATGGGTGTAGATAGTGAAAAACTACAAAATGAATTAATTACTTTATCAAAAGACTTAGCAAATGCAGGAGATGCTACAACAGGAAACATTAATCCTGAAAGTGCAAGTGGTAGAGCAATACTTGCAGTACAACAAGCACAAAATCAACCATTAACAGAACAATTAATAGGATTAAAGTCATTCATAGAAGATATAGCAAGAATATGGTTTGAAATGTGGCAAGTAAATGCAACAGAAGGATTAATTATAGAAAATGAAACAGTTGATTCTACTGGAAACAAATCAGTAGAAATGATAGAAGTTCCACCATATGTATTAGATGCATTATCAACAAGTGTAAAAGTAGATATTACACCAAAAGGTGCATTTGATAAATATGCTCAAGAATTATCATTAGAAAACCTATTTACAAATGGAAAAATAAGTTTTGAAGAATATGTAGATAGTCTAGATGCAGACAGTGTAATGCCTAAAGTAAAACTAGAGAACATAGTTAAAAAGAGAAGGGAAGCACAGCAACAAATATCACAAATGCAACTACAAGCAAATGAGATTATGAATAGAACTAATCAAGCAATGCAAAATGAACAAGACATAGCAAATATACAAGCTATGGGTAATCAGATGGTAGGAACTACAGGAATGTAGTTTTTATATTGCTCCAAACATTGTATGAGGGTAAAAGAATATGGAATATACAGTCGACAGACTTTAAATGGAGGATTAAATGGAAAATGAAGAAATGTTAGAACAAACTAACGAAGCTGAAAATGTAGATACTCAAACTACAGAAGAAAATGGGGAAGGTATAGCATTAACTGATACCTCAGAAGCAGCAGAAGTCAATGAGACATCTACTGATGATGAAAAAGAAGAAGTTAAAACATTTACTCAAGAAGAAGTAGATGCAATAGTTCAAAAGAGATTAGCTCGAAAAGAGAGAGATTTCCAAAGAGAACTATCAAAATATAAAAGTACTGAAGAAGTATTAAAAACAGGTCTAGGTGCAACAGATATAACTGATGCAGAAGACAAGTTGAGAGAATTTTGGAGTGAACAGGGTATTAAATTACCTGAAAAAGACACAACAGGATTAACTCAAGAAGACAAAGAAGACTTAGCAAGAATAAGAGCAAAACGAATCATAGATGAAGGATATGAATCTATGGAAGAAGAAGCCAATAGACTTGCAGGTAAAGGGTATAAAAACCTTAATGAAAGTGAAAAGATTGTATTTGATGAGTTAGTAGAAACACTAACCAAAGAAAAAAATCGTAAAGAATTATTAAAACTAGGTGCAAATGAAGAAATTTTATCTGATAAATCTTTCAATGATTTTAGGGGTAAATTCAATTCAAATGTTCCAATAACTGAAATATACGATATGTATATGAAAAGTAATAATAAGAAAACTGTCAAAGAAAATCCAGGAAGTATGAAAAATAGTGATGTTAATAGTACAAAAGATTTCTATACTCCTGAAGAAATAGCAAAACTAACTGATGAACAGTTAGATGATCCTAAGATTTGGGAAGTTGTAAGAAAATCAATGACTAAGAATGGAGCTAAAAATTATTACGAATAAATCCTGGTAGAAATATAGAAGGAGAGTGATAAGAAATGGCAGTAACAAATTTCCAACAAACAATTTGGAGTAAATCAATTCAAAAAGAATTAAAAACAATAACTTCATTAAGAAATCACTGTGATTTCCAATATGAAAAAGACACAAAAAATGCAAAGGAAGTAAAAATATTAAGTGTAACAAGACCTACTATTAGAACTTATTCACCAGGAACAGCAATTACATTAGAAGGATTAACTGATGCAGCATTAACACTTCAATTAAATCAATACAGATATTTCAACTTTGAAGTAGAAGATATTGATAAAGCACAAAGTGTTCCAGGATTAATGGAAGATGCTTCAAGACAAGCAGCTTTAGGTCTTGCTGAAGAAGGAGACAAATATGTTGCAGGTTTAATTGAAGCAGGTGTAGAAGATGGAACTTCTCCACTAGGACAAAGTGCTTCAGTTATTTCATTAACTAAAGCTAATGCAGTAGCATCTGTAGAAGATGGATTTGCATACTTATATGGTAAGAATTGTAGAGTTAATGATACATTCTATCTAGAAGTAGCACCAAAAGTATTTACTACTTACAGACAAGCATTAACTGAATTATCTACTGATAATCCTGAAATATTAAAGAAAGGCGCAGTTGGTAAAATCAACAATGCATTTGTATGTATTGAAAACTTATTGCCTACAGGTAAAACTGGTACTGGTTCTACTGACAATGTATATTACAATGTACTTAGAACTGATAAAGCTATAGCTTTTGCTGAACAAATTGATAAAGTAGAAGCATATAGACCTGAATCTGCATTCCAAGATGCATTAAAAGGATTATATGTATTTGGTGCTAAAATTGTTAGACCAGATGAAATCTATGTAATCAAAACAGCAATGTAATATAAGAGCCATAATTGGCTCTTTTTTATCGAGTGGACATATAGAGATTTAGGCAGTGCAAGACTACCCCTCTCGACCTTTCAAATGAAGGAGGAAAATATGAATAACGAGTTATTTATTGTAAGACCAAGTTTAAGACAACATTATGGAAGAACAATAACTAAAGAAACAACTTTTGATGAAAAGACAGATGATGGTAGAGTACACCAAACATTAGAAAACTTAGTTTTTACCACAATTATACATGATGAACAAGAATATAATGGTGTTAAGAGTGTAGAAGATAGTAAAATGGTGCAAGAATTACCAGAAGGAACTATTCTTATATGGAATGAAAAAGATGGTTATATTATTCCAAATGTTGCAGTTTACAAAATGAAAGACTTAGAAGAAGAAATAGAAGAAATTAAAAAGATATACAAAGATAATTCAGATATGAATCCAAAAAAGGAGGGATAATATGACATTAAAGGAAATGAAAGAGCAAGTTTATAGACTTATTGAAGAATTAAGTGATGATACAGCAACAAGATTAACAGATGATCCTGATTATGAAAAAAAGATTAATGACTGTATTAATATAGTGCAAAATGAACTTGCAAGAATAAAAAAGATACCTGCTAAACTAACATATAATACAGAAGAAAGTGAAACAGGGAATGTATATAATTTCCCATCTGATATGTATCAAATAGACAAAATATTAGGTTGTGATTATAGAATAATAGCAAAAACAATAATATTTGATGAAGAATATAAAGGTGATGTTGAAATCTATTACTATAAATACCCTGAAATAATAGCTGAAGATGAAGATGAAGACACTTATGTATTTGAACTTGACCAAGATGCATTAGAAGTTATGCCATTTGGTGTAGCAGGGGACATGTTAAAGAGTGATCCTTCTACTAATTATGGTGCTTATTATTCACAAAGATATAATGAATTAAAACAACTATTAGATTCAAGATATACAAATGGAATGATATTTATAGATGCAAGGGAGGCACTTGATTTCTAATGGCAGTACAAATAGTAAATAGATTTTATAATAATTTTAGGGGTGTAGATTTCAGCAATAGTGAAGTAAGTTTATTTAGAAGCCCAGATTCAGTTAATATGTGGAAAAACTATGATGATGGGGAAGGAATAGAAACAAGACCAGGTATGACACTGCTAGGAGATTTTGGTAGTCAAATATTTGGTCTCTTTTTTTATAAAATACAAGATACATTACAGGTTATAGTACATGCAGGTACAAAACTATATAGGTGGGTTAATTATCCAAATAGCCCAGTAACAAAAACTGAATTATTTAGTGGTATGAAACCAGCATATTCAACATCACATGTATTTAATAGTGTTCTATTCATACATGATGGTTTAAATTATTTGGAATATAATGGTACAACATGCCAAAATGTAGTAGGAACGATACCAATTACAAGATTAGGTACAACACCATCTGGTGCAATATATAAAGACAATGTAGATTATGTATACCAAGATGTGAATTGTTTGTCTAGTCTTAGGAAAAATGGATTTGTAGCTGATGGAGTAAGTAAAGATTATCATTTAGATACATATGGATTAGATCCAGCAAGTACTTACATAATGAAAGCAACAGTAAATGGAGTAGAAAAAACTGAAACAACAGATTTCTCAGTAGATAGAACAAATGGAATAGTAACATTTAATACAGCACCACCAGCACCATTAGAAGATGGTGATAGTAATGTAATGATAACTTATTCAAAAACTGATACAGCAATGCAAAACAGAATTAAGCATTGTACGATTTCAGTAGAATTTGACAACAGAATATTCTTTAGTGGTAATCCAGATTATCCTAACACAGTATTTCATACAGAATTAGAAGATCCAAGATATGTAAGTGATGTAGGATATAGCACTGTAGGGTTAGATATGGCACAAATTAAAGCATTAATACCTGGTAATGAAATTCTATGGGTATTTAAAGAAACAATACAGAATTATTCAAATGTATTTTATTTAACACCAACAGTAGACCATGATTTAGGCAAAATATATCCAAGTGTAACAGGAAACATATCAACAGGTTGTATATCAACAGGAGTTAATTTTAATGATGATATATGTTTCTTCAGCAGGAATGGATTAGAAGCAATAGGCAAGAATTTAGGGAGTGATCAAGTACTAACACACAGGTCAAGTAATGTAGATGCCAGGTTAATTAGCAATTCTGATTATGAGAATGTAAAAATAGCTGAATATAGAGGTTATTTAATGTGTTTATTAGATAGTAAGGTATTTTTAGCAGATAGTAGGAATTTGTTTGAAAAAACAGCAGGTAAAGCAGAATATGAGTGGTTTTATTGGGAATTACCATTTAATATCAATTTCATTACAGAATATCAACACGATTTGTATTTAGCAAATGCTGATGGAGAAGTATATATATTAGAAGGAACTACTGATAATGAACAAGACATTTTAAGCAAATGGACTACAACAAGAGATACATGTACGAATAGTAGAGGAATGTATGATAGTTATAGAAAAATAACAAACAAAAGAGGTGGAGCAGCATCAGTAAAACAAATGGATAATGATGCTATTGTATTAAAAACAAGAACTGATATAAGGAATAATACGATAGGAACATACAATGATACTAAAGGATACATAGTTTATAGAGTAAAAGAGAAAAAATGGAAATGGATTCAATTAGAATTTAGTTCAACAAAACCATTTGGGCTTTTCTCATGCACTTTAGAATGTTTCATTGGTGGATATGTAAAGAGATAGGAGGAATGTAGATGACAGATGCAGAAAGATACGAAAAATTAGCAAATGAAAGACAGACAGCAATTAATCAATCAAATAACATGTATAATGATTTGTTAAATAAAAATACACAATATTCACAAAGTGTAGATTCATATTTAAAAAATTATCAGCAAACTCAAAATGATATATATGACAAACAAACAGCATTTAATGTGGAATTGCAAAATCAAAATAAAGAAAGAGCTGAAAGAGAGTTTCAAAAGGAAGCAACTGCTAGTAAAAATGCATACTATGACTTTATTAATCCATATGGAGTACAAGCTGAAATACAAGCAGAAAATGGATTAAATAGAGCAGGATATAGTGAAACAGTTAAATCACAAGCATGGACTACTCAACAAAATAGAACAGCACAAGCAAGAGCATTATTAAATGATGCAAAATTACAATTTGATAATGCCATAAAAGAAGCATATTTGAACAATGATACATTAAAAGCAGAACTAGCACTAAAAATATTAGACCAAAAGCAACAAGAAGCATTAAGAAGTTTCACTTATATAAGTGATACAAAACAAAACCAATTAGGAAATAATCAAAATCTAGATGCAGATTACAATAATAGATATAACACTTTATATAACCAAATAGAACAGGAAAAAGCAAGAGCAGAAGCAATTAGGCAATGGGAAGTAGAAATGAAAGAGCAACAAAGACAATATGATGCAAATATGAAAGAAAAACAAAAACAATGGGAAGCTGAGATGAAGGAAAAACAAAGACAATATGATACAACATTGGCATACCAAAAAGAACAAGCAAAGAAAGCAGAACGACAATGGGAAAAAGAATATGCGTTAAGTAGAGCAAAAGTATATAGCACTGGTTCTAGTGGTGGATCTGGAGGATCTGGTGGAAGTGGTGGTGCATATATTGGGTTAAGTGATACAACTACAAAGCCAACAGGTAATAATAATACAAAAGGTGTTTTATATAGTGCAACTTATTCACCATTATTGTCTTCAATGCAATCTTCAAGTTGGTTTGCACAACAAGCAGGTTCTCAACCATTGAGTAGTACTCAGTTGGCAACAATAATTGCTAATGGGTTAAATAATGGCAAATTAAACCAATCAGATGTTTCAAAAATATATAAGGCATATGGTGTAAAGTTAGCTAATTAAGGAGGTGCTATATGGTAAAATATGAAGATATTCTAAAGCAAATAGAAGGTGCTGATTATATACCATTGGAGCAAAGAACTAAAGTTCAAAATGTGATACCAAAAGCACAAGTGCAAGAAAACAATAAAAGTGTCTTAGATACAGCAAAATTAATTGGTTCAAATATTGTATCAGGTGCAAACAGTGTTTTTGAAGGTATTGCTGATTTGGGTGCATCAGCACTCATTCCTGCTGCAAAACTTACTTCAAAACTTGTAGATAATAAGGTTGGTAAATTTATTTTTGGTGAAGATGCTGCAGATTATCACAATAATCCTTTATATCAAATAGCACAACCAATGATAGAGGAAAATATTTCACAAGATATTACTCAAAGTGCTGCAAACAAATATGATAAAACGAGTTATGTTAAAAGTGATAGCACAGTGGCTAAAGTATCGCAAGGATTAGGACAAGCAGTAGGATTAGTAATAGGTGGCAAATTTTTTGATTTTAATGCAAAATTACCAACAGATACTAAATCAAAAGTTTTTAATACATTAGCAAAACAAATTAATCAGCCCACTTCTCAAGCAATGTTTTTAAGTACAGCTGGTAATAGTTATGGTGATGCCAAAAAAGAAGGTGCAACAGATGCAGAGGCACTTGTATATGGAGTACTAAATGGTTCTAAAGAAGTTGGAACAGAATTGATGTATGGTGGATTAGGTAGTGTTTTTGGTACTGGTGCTTTAGATGATGTTGTAGAGGATCTTCTTACAAAACAAATCAAAAATGAACTCTTAAAAAATCGTGTGAAACTCGGTTTGGGTATGGCTTTTGAAGGGTTGGAAGAAGATGCAGCAACATTATTAGATCCATTTGTAAAGAGTGTATACAAGCACAAATTGGATTTTAGTGATTACAAAAACCTATTAGATGATTTTGTAGTAGGTTTTTTAACATCTGGTGTAATGCAAGGTGGAGAAATTGCTATAAATAAAGCAGGGCAAATAAGAAACAATGTGGCTGGTAGCAACAATGAAATTCTGCCAATTAATTCTTCAGAGCAAGGCAATGAAGGAAATGATAAAAAAGGTTCTTCTACAAACACACAAACAACAGAAAACAACCAGAACAATATAATAAATCTACCAACTGCACAAAGTACACAAACAACAAGTATAGAGAATTTGGTTGAATCATCAAGCTCAAGGAAAGCATTAGAGAGTTTACAAGAACAAAACAATGCTAACTTACAAGCATTATTAGAACAACAAAGAACATTAAATGAATCTAAATTGCAAGAAATTGAGAATGAAGAACAAAGAATAAAGAATCAACAATTATTAGAAGAAACAAACAAAAGAATAGCAGAGTTAGAAGCAGAGATGAAAGAATTAGTACCTACTGCAAATACAGAAGGTATGAATCTACAAGAAAGTGCAGAAAGATATGGATTAAATGCTAATTCAACACCAGTAAAAACAATTCAATTAATGTTAGAAAATAGAGGAATAAATGCGAGATTTGATAGTACACCATTTAAAAATAGTTCTACTAATGCAATATGGTCTAAAGATGGTAATGGAAACAGAAGTGTAATATTTAATCCTAAAGCTTCTCCAGATACTGTATTAGAAAATATAGCAATACATGAATTAACTCATGATTTAATGTCTTCAGTAGATAGTAGAAAAGCATTAAGAACTGATGATTTATTAAGTTATGTTAAGACATTAGATGGTTATCAAGAAGCAAGAAATGATTTAATACATACATATTCTGCAATGTATAACCCAAATAGTGATAGTTTTCAGTCATTAATAGATGAAGAAGTAGTAGCAGATGTATTAGGAAGAAGATTGGGTAATCAAGAATTTGTTACAAGACTTGTAAATCAAAAACCAAGTATAGCAAGAAGTATTTATAATTGGGTAGTAGATAAATTAAACTCAATAGTAAATCGTGGTGGTAATGTAAGAAATGAAAAACTATATTGGGAAAATATTAAAAATAGATTTGAAAATGCATACAATATGAGTTATAATAGTAACACTGAAGCAGGAACTAGATATAGTTCAAATCCATCAAAGATAGATCCTGATATAATACCTTATATTGCAGCAGATGAAAGAAAAGGAAAATATTTGCAATATAATGCAGATGCAAGTTTTTATAAATTGCCATATGAAGTAATGGATGGATTATTTGAAAGAAGTTCAGAAAAAGCAAGTGAGATATATTTAAAAGGTGAAACAAAAAGTGTAGCAAAATATATTGATAAAAATGGTCAAGAATATTATAGTATTTTTGAAACATATGGAATTGGGAAAAACAATATAAGAATAGGTAAATCAGGAAAAATAGATGAGAGAGGTGAAATAGTTAATGAAGAAACTTTGGAAGGAAATAAACAAAGAACTTTGGAAGATTCCAACAATGGACAAGGAAGTGGCAACAGGAATATTAATGCAAATCAATTCAGAAAAAGTAGCAAAAGAGTTTCTGAATTATCTAACAACACAAGACTTAACAAAAATGAAATATACTCCAATAATGAACAAACTGGAGGAAATAATAGAGAGCTAGATAGCTCTTTTTCTAATGCAAAAATAAATGATTATGAACAAATGCAAAACGAAATCAAAAGCCAAATTGACAAAGCATATAAAATAGATGAAGATTTTGGCAAAAACATGGAAAAACAATATAAGGAATATAGAGAAAAAAATCAATTACAATATGAAATATTAAAAAATACAAAATCAAGACAGGCACAAAATGTAAATGATGATTTTTTCAAAGAACATGAAAGTGATTATGATGGTAAATCAGGAACAAAAACGCCTGATGGTAAAGTTACTTCTATAAAATTACAAAAAGGAGATAATCTAGCCAAACTATCATACACTGAAAACGCAGATAAAATATGGATAGATGAATTATATGTTAAAAAACAAAATCAAGGTTTTGGTAGTGAAATAGTAAATGCTATCAAGGAATATGCTGAAAGAAATGGCAAAGATGTAGAGGCATTTAAAGAATTATCAACTGCAAAAGGTTTTTGGGATAAAACATTAAGAAATAACAATGCAGAAACAAGATATTCACTAGCACCAACTGAAGACAATCAAGGTAGAAAACTATCTAAAGAACAACAAGAATATTTTAAAGATAGTAAAGTAAGAGATGAAAATGGTAACTTAATGGTTATGTATCATGGAACCGAATCTAATGTGGGACTACCTGAAAATGAAAAATTTACAATATTTGATAGAGATAGAGCAGGTAGTCATGGTTCATATTATGGTTCTGGATTTTATTTCACACCATATTTAGAAACTGCACAAGATTATGCAAAAAGTAGAGGAGATGTATATGAAACATATTTGAATATGACTAATCCATATATACCTTCTGCTGATACAATAAACAAAGATGGAAGCGTTACATTTGCACCTACATTTTATGAAGATTTTGAAAATAGGTTTAAAGAACAGCTACCTCAATATTGGAATGATGAAAACACAAATAAAGGTAGAGTTGTAAGAAATGTTCTTCAAGATAATGGTTATGATGGAATAATAAATGGTGATACATATGTTGCGTTTGAAAGTAATCAAATCAAAAATGTAGATAATACTAATCCAACATCAAATGAGGATATAAGATATTCCAAAGAAGCAAAAGAATGGAATGAGTTTTTAGATAAAAATGTAAGTTCAACAGGTACAACAGGAACATTAATGGCAATACATAATTTGGGTGAAAAGAAGTTAAAAGGAATACTTGAATTAGGTGGCATTCCAGTACCAAGCATTGCTGTAACAAATCCAAATTTAGTAGATCATAGTAGTTTTGGAAACATATCATTGATTTTCAATAAGAATACTATTGATCCATCTAACAAAGCAAATGAAGTATATGATAGAGATGTATGGTCTCCTACCCAACCACAAATTGATTATTATATGGATTCAGAAACTCTCGAAAATGTTGCTAATAAATTAGGTATAAGGGATTATGATTTAGAAGATTATGCTGATAACAACAAAACACCAGAATATTTAAGTGATAGATTAACTAGAGTTGATGAAATAGTAGATAAATATGTTACTGATAACAATATAAAATATGAAACAGCATACAAAACACCTGAAATGAGGGTTGAATTTCATGAGTTATCTGAAGATATTAAACAATTTATCAAAAACAATGATTTAACTGTGTTTAAATTGGCACAAGATGAGAATTTGAAAAATGAATATTATAGATTAATCAAAGATTATTATGATAATGCAAATTTTCCACAACAAAGTAAAGAATATTTATATAAAGAAAAGGTAGATTTTCTTGATAAGTGGTTAGGACAGCAATCTAGTATAGATAGCACCATTATGAGAGGGTTGCAAAGATACCAAGATGATTTTGATTTAATCAAAAAAGGTGAAAATAAAGTTGTAGATGAATGGCAAACTGAAAAGAATAAGAGACAAGCTGCAATAGATAATGGGTTACAAGAATATTTGATTCAAGAGACTGCGCCATTGTTTAAAGAAAAAGGTATATATAATGGCAAAGAATATTTAACATCAAGTGGTAGAAGAAGATCGTTTTGGGAACTACATGATGAATATAATTTAGAAAATATAGTAGATGCTATGACTAAAGGTAGTACAAAAGGTACTCAGAATTGGGTATCAGGATTTGGGCAAATACAAGCACAAATGGCAAATAGATTCAACTCATTAAGTGAAATAAAAAATGCTGAAGGTCAAATAATGCCTGATGCAAATAATACAAGATTAGTAGAACTTAGAGAAAAGTTAGAAAGTGATATTGATAATTTGTCAAACAAATATGATGGTTGGAGTGGAATGGAAATTGCAAGTGAATTGATAGCAGATTTTGCTAGTCAAAACAAACACGATATAGAGACATTTAGGAAATTGTTAAATGAAAACTACCAAGCATTTGGAAGAATAAATGACAATGAAATAAATCAAATAATAGAGCATTTAGAAGAACTAAGAAATTTACCAACTGATTATTTCGAAGCAAAACCACAAAGGGCAGTAGATTTAGATGAAATAGAGGTTGTAGTTATACCAAATAATACAGCTGAAGAAATTAGGGAACAATTAAAAACTGCAGGATTGGATTTTGTAGAATATAATCCAGATGTTGAAGGTGATAGACAACGAGTTATAAATAAATTTGATAATCTGAAGTTTAGTAAAAATTCAAATGGAAAATGGCAAGATTTTGTTAATAAACACTTTGAATCAAAAGGAACAACAACAAGATTAGGTGATATTAAATTGCCTACAAAACAGCAACCTAAGATTCCAACAAAACAAGTTGCTAAGAAATCTACAACAAGTCAAACAAAATTATTGCCAGTAAAAGAGAGTTTTGCAGAAAAAACTAATGTTTCTACAAAAGAATATGAAGAATACCAACAATTAAAAGAGATTGAAAACATGGGATTGCTTTTAGATGAAGAAGAAAAAAGATTATCTGAACTAGAGAGCAAATACAAAAATATAAAAGTAAATTATCCTGGATTAAAAACTGACAATAAATTTAGTGATATAAAGCAAGATTATGCAAAATATATTAAAGATAATAGTGAAATAGATCTTAAAGTGATGAATAATGCACTAGATATAATACAAGCTAATAATCAAGGTAGAAGAACAAAAGAACAATGGTTAGATGTTGCTAAAAACATAGGTCAAAATTATAAAGGTGATACAGAAGGATTAAAGAAGTATGCATTTAAAACATTCTTTGAATTATCACCAAACAAAAAAGAATCACTTAATAGGCAAGGCAAAAAGTATGTTGATTTTGATATAAGTGATTGGATAAATTCAGTATATAAAGGTGCTGGTGCTGGAGAAATAAAAATCCCTACATATAGAGATTTTGAAACTAAATCACCACAACCTACACAAAAGGCAACAATTCCAATGGCTAAAAAAGATGATGTTATTAAAGTAGCATCACAAAAGATAGCAAAACAAATAAATAGTACAGGTGGATTTGATTTAAAACAAAGAAGTTGGGTAGGAACATCAACTGAAAGTGAAATATTAAAAGATAAAGTATATATAGATGATTTAGATGTTAAAAAGATAAATTATGTAGTTCAGTCTAATAAGAAATCATTAGATAGTGCCAATAATCATATAAAGACATATGGTTATGAAAAAACATTAGAAGATGTTAAATCTATAATGAGAAGTGATAAATTACCAAGTGCTAGTGATGTAGCATTAATGCAAAGAATGATTCAAGAAGCATCTAAAAAAGGTGATGCTGAAACAGTACAAGATTTGATAATGAATACTGCAATAATTGGTACTGATTTAGGACAAGCTACACAAGCATTATCAATAATTCAAAGATTAACACCAGAAGGTCAATTAAAGATGTATACAAAATTAGTTCAAAGAGCAAAATCTCGTGGTGAAAAATCATTCCAAAATGTAGAGATAACTCCTGAAATGGTACAAAATGTACTAGAAGCATACAAGAAAGATGGTACATATGACCAAGATGATCTAAACAACAGAGTAGAAAAATTCAAACAAGACATAGCAGACCAAATGAAAACTACTACTGGTGAAAAGATAGATGCATGGAGATACTTATCAATGTTAGGTAATCCAAAAACACATATAAGAAATATGGTTTCCAATGTAGCAATGAGAGGCACAATTAAAGTTAAAAATGCAATGGCTAGAACAATGGAAACAATATTACCAGTAAAAGATAGAACAAAGACATGGAAAAAGGCAAGTAATGCTGTACAAAACTTTGCTGAAGAAACTGCCAATGAAATGAAGGGTGTTATAACTGGGGAGAACAAATACAACGAAAAAAGTTCTATTGAATCCAAAAAACAAATATTTAAAAACAAAACATTAGAAAAAATAAGTAATTTCAATAGTAATGCACTAGAAGCAGAAGACTGGTTCTTCAGTAAAAAGGCATTTAAAGACACTCTACAGGAGTATTTAACAGCAAATAATATAAATACTCAAGAAGACATAAAAAACAATGCAGAATTGGTTGAAAAAGCCAAATTATATGCTGTAGAACAAGCAGAAATAGCAACATTTAGACAATATAGTAAATTAGCATCAATGATAGGGCAATTTCAAAGGAAAAGTAAGTTTGGTAGGATTGCAGTAGAAGCATTAATGCCATTTAAGAAAACACCAGTAAATGTAGCAAAAGCAGGAGTAAGTTATTCACCAATAGGATTACTTAAAAACATATCTTATGATGTATATCAATTAAAACAAGGAAATATAAATGCAAGTCAATTTATTGATAATTTAGCACAAGGTTTAACTGGTACAAGTTTAACATTACTAGGATATGCACTTGCTAAATCAGGTGTATTAACAGGTAGTGGTGGAGATGATAAAGATGATAAGTATGATAAACAATTAGGTAAAACAGGATATTCACTAAATATAGGTGGAAATTCTTACTCAATATCATGGCTATCACCAGTAGCAATGCCATTATTAGTAGGTTCTAATGCATATGAACAACTAGAAGAAGATAAAGAGTGGGATATGAATGTTGTATCTGATACACTTGCAAAAACACTTGATCCATTAAATGAAATGTCATTTATGCAAGGATTAACAAATGCATTACAATCATATGGCAGTGGCGCTGATAAGATTAAAGGTTCATTAGAAAGTACTGCTCAAAACTATGTAGGTCAGTTCTTCCCAACATTATTTAGTCAATTAGCTGCTACAACAGATGATAAGAAAAGGTCTACAAAGGCATCAAATAATAGTTCATATAAGTTTGGTGAACAAACAATAAGAAGTATTATGTATAAAGTGCCTGGATTAAGACAACAACTAGAAGTAGCAACTGATATATGGGGTAATGAAAAAGAACAATCAGACAATATTTTAGTAAGAGCATTAGAAAGCTTTATAGCACCATACTCAAAGAATAAAGATATATCAACAAATTTAGATAAAGAAATCAAAAGAGTATACAATGAAACAGGTGAAAGTGGAGTTATCCCAAATATTCCTTATGCTTATACAAAATATGATGGTGAAACATATAAAATGTCAGCCAAAGAATATACTGATTTCAAAAAGACTTATGGACAAACTGCTAACAGTACACTAAACAAATTAATTAATTCAGCAGATTATAAACAAGCAACAGATGAAGATAAAGCAAAAATGATAGATAGTGTATATGATTATGCAAGAGCAAAAGCAAATGAAGAATATTTTGATAATATTGATACAAATTATGAAAATCAAATGATTGATAAATTGGATACACTAAAATCAAATTATGGTATAAGTGCTGATACATATTTTGCAAATAAAAAGGAATATGACTATGCATATCAAAATCCTGATAAATATTCAGTTATAAGACAAATAGCAAAATATGATAAATATACAACATATAAGAACGAAATAACTGATATAAGAAATAATACAAGTAATGACAAAATAGAAACTATTAAATATATAAATAGTTTAAATATGAATATTCCACAAAAGGCAATGTTTATAAAACAATATTACAAGTCATTCAAACAATATGATAGTCAAATAATACAATATATAAACAATCAAAAATTAACAAGTAAAGAGAAAGAGCAAATCTTAACTCAATTAGGATTTACTATTAAAGATGGGAGGGTTTATTACTAATGAATATACAAGATAGAAAAAAATCCTTCACAGCAGAAGAATTAAGAATAAGATATAACTTAGATGGATTAGATAAAGATAGAAAAGCAATTCAACTAATAAGAGAAACTTTGAATAAAGTTGAAATTGAATTTCAAAGATTTATTGATTTAATTAATAGTAGTTTTGAGGAATACCCAAGCCAAGTAGAAATAACTACTTGGTTTTTTGATGGTATTCCAACAAGTACACAACCAGAATTTACAACACCATCAGATCATTTGGGAGATTTTTATTATGATCGACAAACAGGTAAAGCATACCAGTATGTATATGAGAATAGTGAATATATATGGCAAGAAAAAATAGAACCTATTGTAATCGAGACATTAGCAATAGAAAACTCTAAAGCTGATACAGGTGATAATAAAAGATTAGTATTCAATACTACTCCAACAACTCCTTATTCGATAGGAGATGTATGGGAAAAAGATGGTACTTACTATAGGTGTAGATGTTCTAGAGAAAGTGGAGTATACAACATAGCAGATTGGATTATATATACAAGTTATAATGATGACATGGTTTTACTAGATACAAGAGCAGTGTTAGATCAATTAGTTCAAAATGTAACTGAAAACTATGTAACAACAACACAATTAGAAACTAATACTCAAGGAATATATGCTTCAGTAGCAGAAACTTATTCCACAATAACACAAGTAGAAGGCATAGATGACAAAGTAGAAACAAACAGGTCAAATATAGCAACATTACAAATAAATACTGATAGTATTTCACAGGAAGTATCAAGTCAAACAACAGCAATAAATGAATTGGGTGAAACAATATCACAAATTAATAGTGTAATACAAGAGCAAACAAGTGATGCGATTACAACTTGGTTTAATCAAAGTGGAATACAAGGCACATTAGATGATTTGCAACAAGCAATAGATAATAATGATGCAGATATAGACACAATTAAAGTGTATATAAGAGAAGGTGTTTTAGATGGTAACCCATATATTGAATTGGGTAAAGCAGATAATCAAACAATAATAAGAATATTGCCTGAAAGAATACAATTTCTTACTAATGGAGAAGAAACTGCTTACATAAGCAACAATTCATTATACATAAATGAAAGTACAATTTTAACAAGACAACAAATAGGACATTGGGTAACAGTTGAAGATAATGCTAATAATTTAAATACCTATTGGGTTGATTAAGGAGAGTGATGTAAATGGCAGTAACATTAGGAACAGATTGGAAAAAAGTCTGTGAAGTTAGTACAAAAATAACACAAAATATTACAGGTTATACAAGACTTTATATGAAATATGGTAATCGTAGTGGGCTAAACGATACTATTTCTTATGAAATAAGACAATTAGCATATAATCCTTATGGTTCTTATTTCGCTTGGCAATGGGATGGTTCTATTGCTTGGAGTATTAAATCAGGTTCTACAACAAAAGCAAGTGGTTCATTTACACAACCTGCAATTTATTCTACTAAAACAGATAGCACTGCAAATGAAGTAGTAAGAGTAAGTGGAAGTTATGTACAAGCACATAATTCAGATGGAACATTTAGTGATACATTAACATTTACTGCTCCAATATATAATTCATCTTATAATACAACAGGAGATATTGTATTACCAAACATAGCAGTAAACCCAACATTAGTAATAAATAGTGCAGGTGTTATGACAGTAAATTATGGGGCATCTATTAACTATACATTAGGAAGTACAAATGGAAGAACTATAAAATTACAATATTCAACAAATAATTCTACTTGGACAGATTGGCATACTAGAAATGCAGATAATACTTATACTTATGCACTGCCCACTTTGGTAAGCAGTTTTCCAAATACATATACACCAACAATATATTTTAGAGCAATAACAAGCGATGGTAATTACTCATCTGGCTCAAAATCAAAACAAGTTACAATAGATAGTAATATTAAACCAAGTATATCAAGTGTTGTAATAAATCCTGTAAATACTTATAGTGTATTAACTAATAATAATTTGTTTGTTAAAAGTTTGACAAAACCAAGAATTACAACTACTGCAAGTGCTTATGCAAATGGTGGTGCAACATTAAAACAATATGATTTAACTGCTTTAGAAGGTTATAACTCTAGTGTAAGTAAAACAAATGTAGGAAATAATTATACTTATGGAACTGCTTTCCAAAAAAGTGAAGATGAAATAACTGCAACTGTAAAAGTAATAGATACTAGAGGAGGAAATGTAAGCAAACAAAGTAATCCAATAAAAGTAATTGATTATTATAATCCATCAATTACTTCTGTAAGTGTACAAAGATGTTTACAAAATGGCACATTAAGTGATACAGGAACATATTGTAAATTATCAGTTACATATAAAATTGCTCCAATAACAAGTGGAAGCACAAGTTATAATACAAAATCATTAAAGTACAAAATAGGAAGTGGTAGTTGGACAACAATATCAATATCTAGTTATAATACTACAATTACTCAAGTAATAGGAGGTTCATTTTCTACAAACAGTTCTTATCAAATATCTGTACAATTACAAGATTTAACAACAACAGTTACGCAAGTTGTTACATTGCCTACAAGTTTTGTATTAGTAAGTAAAAGAACAGGTGGTAAAGGGATAAGATTTGGTGGAATAGCCGAAGCAGATGGAATGACTATTGATTTAGATGTTGTGGTTAATGAGAATAAAAGCATAAATGAAATTAATGTTAATTCACTATTATTACACTATAATAACAGACAACCACATAGAGCATATGCTTCAACAGGTGGTGGTGTGGGTTGGTATAAAATATTAAGAACTCCATCAACAACTAATTATCATACAAAAGGAATATTATTTTCAATTTCAGGCTATAACTCTAGTGGAGATAATGCTATTGCAGACTTCTCATCTTATAATGGTAGCAACAACAGAGCAAGAATATTGTGTGGAGACATAAACCCTTCTCATTTAGGGTATATACAAAATAGTGATGGCACAATAGATATATATATATATTTAAGACAAATTTATAATCCTATTATAATAACACCATTAGCATTATATGTAGATGGACCAAAAACAACAGAGGCTAATGAGTGGGATATATGGAATACTACTTACCCCGAATTTGTATCAGAAACGCCAACATTAACTGCTAATTTTATAAATTTAGGTAATGGAAAAGAAATATGGACAAGTTCTGATGCAACTATAAATTCACAAACAATACAAAATATAAACACAGCAGGGTACAATTACTATGAAGTAATATATGTTGGCACTTCAAATTCAAACACATATTATTCTACTGGCAAAATACCCATTGGAAATCATTGTGTTTTAAACTTTTTGACTTTTATATCAAATGCTTGGTATGGAGGTTATAGAAGGATAAATGTAACTTCCAATTCAATAGCAATAGAAAATTGTACTTTTTCTTCATTAGCATCAACAAGCACTACTACAAATAATAGCAGGTGTGTACCTAGAAAAATAAGATTATATAAGAATTAAAAAAATACAAAAAAGGAGGAAATTATGATAGAAAAAATCAAAAAAATAAGTAAATATACAGTCAATGCATTAAATATGATAAATGCATTGATTT
>JAEEGI010003509.1_pt1 | contig 37298 bp, 30 predicted proteins | sample 8958751 | NCBI WGS metagenome assembly JAEEGI01 (sample SAMN16246545, study PRJNA631951) | gut metagenome | biome: gut microbiome; feature: rumen; material: KS-attached | host: Bos | place: Iran: Karaj | collected 2018-10 | reverse complement strand
GTGCACCGGCGGCAATCAATAGTACAAAAATTAAATCCATATAAAATCTATATTGTTATTAAATGATTTCTTACTTCAGCGCTTCCTCAATCTCAGAAGTCAACTTCGCAAGAACATCATCATAGGGAGCAGTATCATTCTTACTGCGCTCGCGCTCATGGAGCAGAGCAATATCAATCAGCGTCATCAACGCAATTGTATGCTCGCCCTTACGACCCTTATAAGCCTGAGCATAGGCATTATACCGGTCGGTTATGAGCTTGGCTGCACGGCGATAAAGCTCTTCATCAGAGCGACGAATCGTCACTTCAACCTCTTCGTCATAGACGTGCAGTCGTATATGGAGTCTGTCGTTGTTTACTTCTGCCATTGAATAGCACTTTTATTTTCCGTCACTTAGAAGGGATATGCATTTGTTCACATCACGAATCATCTTGGATACCCTTGCCTTGGCGCCCTCGAGATCGCCATCAGTGATTTCAAGCATCTTGGCCATCTTCAGTGAATTGTAGTTGCTGTCCGCCTGAGCCAACTTTGACTTGAGATTCTGAATCTCCTGTTCATCTTTCTGCAACTGCACATGCAAAGCGTTATTCTCCTTTTTCAGCTCCTGAAAACGGAGAATCATCTGCCGAATGCGGGTCTCGAAAGTTGTCAGCGTCATCTCATTTGGATCCATAGCATAACTATTTGGTGTACAAAATTATATAAAATTCGCTTTAAAGGTAAACAAAGAGCTTATCTTTTAAGTTTTTTTATATCATTTGCCGTCATCTGCTGGTTTTGGTTCCTTCTTGGCGAGCATGACTACCTTATAGACAAAGTCGGTCACCCACTTCTGAGAGAAGCCGAGACGACGGTTGTATTCACGTACAGCCACCACCGTCTTCAACACACCAGCATCAGAGAAGTCGTTCTTGTTGAAAATATCGTTCACGGTCTTCTCTGTCATGGAATAAATTGCTTTCTTCATAAAGCCAGGCAAACGGAGTTTGAACTTCATCAGGTTGCCTGTCAGCATCATGATGTCCTGGGTGAAGCCCTGGAACTGAAGCAGATAGGTCTGGGCATCCTGAATCTTCTTACAGCGACGACGCAGACTCTGGTCGATCTCCTTGAAGAAATCATCGTCCATCCCATACATCTCCTTCAGCATTTTCTTACAGCGAGTACGCTCGCCCACACCCAACTTATTATTAACTGTAGCCACTTTCAGTGTTGCCTTGAACACACGAAGGTCAGGAAGAGCAGCCAGATTGGTAATGCCCAGATCAGCTGCCATCGCAGCCTGGAAATACACACGGATGAGGGTCATGAAATCTTCCATTCCACCCACCTTCTGAGCGTCGTTCTTTCCAAAAATTTTATTCCAAAATCCCATATAATCTTATTTATTTAGTCAATTTCGCCTGCAAAGGTACAAAAAAATTGAGAATTAAGAATTAAGATTGAGAATTATTTGTATCTTTGCACCCAACAAATCATTTATTCTATGAAAGGAATCGTATTAGCAGGTGGTTCAGGCACACGCCTCTACCCTATCACCAAAGGCGTCAGCAAGCAGCTGATACCTATCTTTGACAAGCCAATGATCTATTATCCTATCTCGACGCTGATGCTGGCTGGCATCCGTGAGATCCTGATCATCTCTACACCGTATGACCTGCCAGGCTTCAAACGTCTGTTAGGCGACGGCAGCGAACTCGGTGTACGTTTCGAGTATGCAGAGCAGCCCTCTCCCGACGGTTTGGCACAGGCGTTTATCATTGGCGAAGAGTTTGTGGGCAAAGACAGCGTATGTCTGGTATTAGGTGATAATATCTTCTATGGCAGTGGCTTTACCGGTATGCTGAAGCAAGCTGTTGCAAATGCTGAAGAAAAGGATCACGCCACAGTTTTCGGCTACTATGTGAACGACCCGGAGCGTTACGGTGTGGCAGAGTTTGACGAAAAAGGAAACTGTCTGAGCATCGAGGAGAAACCCGAACATCCGAAGTCAAACTACGCCGTGGTGGGACTTTACTTCTATCCAAACAGTGTCGTAGAGATTGCCAAACATATCAAGCCCAGCGCACGTGGTGAACTGGAAATCACAACGGTCAATCAGACCTATCTACAGCAAAAGAACCTGTTAGTGCAGACATTACAACGTGGTTTTGCATGGCTCGATACAGGAACACACGACTCACTCTCTGAGGCTTCTACTTTTATTGAGGTAATAGAGAAACGTCAGGGTCTGAAAGTGGCTTGTCTGGAAGAGATTGCCTACAAACGAGGCTGGATCAACAAGGAACAATTGATTGCCTTAGCACAGCCAATGGCTAAGAATGACTACGGCAAATATTTGCTCCGTCGCGCTGAAGAGTACGCCAAATAACGTACTCTTCGCCACTTTTTTTGCCAATTATTTGGTAGTTTCAATAAAAAAGCCTATTTTTGCACACGAATAATTAACAATTTAAAACGTTATTGCCTATCGAAACAAACTTTACTCAGAATTTAAAATGATTAAAGTATGAGTACATTGAAATCAATGACCGACGAAGAGTTGGCATTGGCTTACATTGATGGCAACAACAGAGCATTCGATGAGTTACTTTCTCGCAGTCAGGACAAGATCTTCGGCTACATTATTTATATAGTGAAGGATGAAGACCTGGCCAACGACCTGTTTCAAGAGACCTTCCTCAAGTTGATCACCAAACTAAGAGATGGTCACTATACCAATTCGGGTAAGTTTATCTGGTGGGCCACACGCATTGCGCACAATGTGATCATTGACCATTATAGAGCTGTGAAAAGCAGTAAGATCGTGGATCAGGGAGAAGATAATGACCTCTCGAACCTGCGTGGCAACACCCTGCTTGACAGCAATCGCGAGAGTGAGTTGTCAAATGCACAGGTGATGAGAGACGTGAGACGACTGATGGACAGTCTGCCAGAGGCTCAACGGGAAGTGGTATTTATGCGTTTCTTTCAGGATCTGTCGTTCAAAGAGATTGCCGAGCAGACAAATGTCAGCATCAACACGTCATTAGGACGTATGCGCTACGCCCTGATAAACATGCGGAAACTGTCGAAGCAATACGGCGTCAACCTCGCGATAGACTCCTGAGCTGACGAACCACTTCCTCAGGCTGAGGAGCATTAAATACGTAGCTACCGCTGACGAGTACATCGACGCCAGCAGCTACCAGACGTGGAGCGGTTTCACCCTGTACGCCACCATCCACCTCAATCAAAGTCTTCAGGCCTTTCTCGTCAATCATTCGGCGTAAGCGCTTTACCTTGTCGATAGTGTTCTCGATAAACTTCTGCCCGCCAAAGCCCGGGTTCACACTCATCAGCAACACCATGTCAATATCGCCAAGAATATCTTCAAGCATAGAGACAGGTGTTGAGGGATTCAGCGTCACACCAGCTTTCATACCCTCATTATGAATCTCCTGAACCGTACGGTGCAGATGGACAGAGGCTTCGAAATGCACATTCATCATCATAGCACCCAGCTTGGCAGTCTGTTTGATATAGCGCTCTGGTTTCTCAATCATGTAATGCACATCAAGCGGTTTCTTACAAGCCTTGGCTACAGCCTCAAGCACAGGGAATCCAAAAGAAATGTTGGGAACGAACGAGCCGTCCATCACATCGAGATGAAGCCAATCGGCCTCACTCCTGTTAATCATGTCGATGTCGCGGTCGAGATGCAGAAAATCGGCGGCGAGCAATGAAGGTGATACTAATGCCATAACTTTAGTTTAGGCCATAGGCCTTGTTTACATTGGGTTGATAGGTGTAAGCTATCTGCCTGATGATGTCAAGCGTTCGCGCTTTGGGTCGTGGGGTAGAAATCTTCATAGGCAATCATATTAAAATTTTGTTTATACCTAAGAAACGCACACACCTTTTATTTTATTATATAGTTCTCAATATTTTTATTACCATTCAGGAAGTCACGGGCTTTCATACGAGTTTTACCTGCCAACTGCAATTCATCGATCTGAAGCAGGAAATCACTAGTGGTGATATAGAGCACGCCCTTATAGACCACAATCATACCTGGACGCATACCAGGATTCTTTTCTGTCTTCGTCGTCTTAAAGATCTTCAGGTCAACCGACTTGCCATCAGGTCCCATCAATGTTGTCCAGGCACCAGGATACGGACTCAGACCACGGATGAAGTCATAGATACGCTTGCAAGGACGATCCCAGTTGATCTCACAGACCTCCTTAAACAGCTTTGGCGCATCGTAGAGACGACGCACGTTACCCATGAGATCCTCCTGAGGGATACTCTCTGGATGTCCATCGGCCTCTATAATCTTCTCTAAAGTCTCTAAACAGATGTCCGCACCAAGATGCATCAGACCGTTATATACATACTCCACATCAGCCGTGTCAGGAATGTCGAAAGGTTTTTGCAGGATTACGCGACCTGTGTCGATATCCTTGTCGAGGAAGAAGGTCGTAACACCTGTACGGGTCTCGCCATTGATGACCGCCCAGTTGATGGGGGCTGCACCACGATACTGGGGCAACAAAGCTGCATGCACATTAAAAGTGCCATAGGCAGGCATATCCCAAACTACCTCAGGCAACATACGGAAGGCGACTACCACCTGAAGATTTGCCTTATAACTACGCAACTGCTCCACAAAGACCGGATCTTTCATCTTCTCAGGCTGAAGCACAGGCAACTGGTGTTCGAGTGCATATTTCTTCACTTCTGAGGGCTGTACCTCATTCTGATGACGACCTACGGGTTTGTCGGGCTGTGTCACCACCGCCACTACATTATACCCGTTCTCTACCAGAGCCTTCAGTGTCTCTACTGCGAACTCCGGTGTACCCATAAACACGATTCTTAAATCCTTCTTCTCCATAAAATTATTCACTTTTCACTTCTCATTTTTCACTTCTTAGTCCTCACTCATATCAGCCACCATCTTACGATACATCGTATAGATACGTTGGCGGGAGATATATCCTTTCAGGTGATTATCTACATCGAGCACAGGCAACCAATTGGCACCAGTCCTGTCGAATGCCCGCATCACATCTACCATCGGTGTGGTATCACTCAGTCGTGCCTTCGGATCCGTCATCAGCTGTGAAGCCATAAAATGGTGATAGAGCTCTATACGGAACATGACATTACGGATCTTCATAATGTCGATCTCCCCGATCAGCATACCACCTGCATCCAACACAGGGATTACCGTAGAATGGCTTCGGCTGATTTTGTGCACGATCTGTCCCAGTTCCATATCCGGTGTTACACTCAGATAATCCTTCTCTATCACCGAGTCGAGATTCATCAGTGTCAGAACGGCATGGTCGGTATGGTGCGTAATCAACTTACCCTGTTTGGCCAGACGAGAGCCATAGATACTATGAGGCTCGAAAATGATGATGGTGAGATAGGCGCACACACTAACAATCATCAGCGGCATAAACATACTATAACCACCCGTCAGTTCGGCAATCAGGAAGATACCTGTCAGAGGCGCATGCATCACACCCGACATCACTCCTGCCATACCCAACAGCGAGAAATTCTTCTCAGGTATATAGATGCCTATCTCATTCATGTTCCAGAGACGGGAGAACAAGAAGCCCGTAAAGCATCCGATAAACAATGAGGGAGCAAACGTACCACCGCAACCGCCACCACCATTAGTTGCCGAGGTGGCCATCACCTTCGTAAACAGCACCAAGGCGATATAGGGAATCAGCATAGAGCCCTGTCCAGAGAACAGAGAATTATTCAGAATCTGATTCCAGTCTGCCTCCGTCCTTCCGTTCAGCAGTAGATTGATGCTGATATAGCCCTCTCCATAAAGTGCAGGGAAAAGGAAGATGAGCAGACTCAGTACGGTACCGCCAATAGCCAGTTTGATATGTGGATGATCCTTGAACTTGGCAAACACATTCTCACAAGCGCCCATCATTCGGATAAAATAGAGGGAAACCAAGCCACAGGATATACCCAAGAGTACACATGCAGGAATACGATGTACCGACCACTCACTGTCAAGATGGAAGGTAAAGAGCGAGGCATCACCACTGAATATATAGGTGAAACAAGTAGCTGTCACGCACGACACGAGAATCGGCAACAAGGCCGACATCGTCATATCAATCATCAGCACTTCCAACGTGAATACCAGTCCAGCTATCGGGGCTTTAAAGATACCAGCGATAGCACCAGCCGCGCCACAGCCCACCAGCGTCATCAGCATTTTTCTATCGAGATGGAAAATCTGCCCGAGGTTGGAACCGATAGCTGAACCCGTCAGCACAATAGGCGCCTCAGCTCCCACCGAACCACCAAAGCCGATAGTGATGGCAGAGGCAATGACCGAAGACCAGCAATTATGTGATTTCAGACGCGACTTATTGCTAGAAATCGCATAAAGGATACGAGTGATACCATGTGAGATGTTATCCTTTACTACATAGCGCACAAAGAGCGATGTCAGGTAGATACCCACTACGGGATAAACCAGATAGAGCCAGTTGGCACCTGTTCTGTCGAAAGAGCTGGTCAGTAACGAAACAATCTGGTTGATGATCCAGTGGAGTGAGAAGGCAGCCACAGCAGCAAAGAAGCCGATGAGGAGGGCGAGAATGATCATAAACATCTTCTCGCTCACATGGGCCACCCGCCATTCATGCAGGCGTTTCAGCCACTCAGGTCTTCTATCTGTTATTGTCGTCTCCACTTATTTCCTAATTATTTCTACTTCGCCGTTTTCTTTCAGTTTGATGATGCTCGAAGGTGTATGAGGCTTATGCTCCTGACGACGACTCCAACACACATAATCAACAGCCTCAATAATTCTGGGATCAATATCGCAGTAATTCTGTGCGGCAGGCTCGCCACTGATATTGGCAGAAGTAGAGACGATGGCCTTCTGGAATCTGAAACAGAGTTCTTTAGAGAAAGGCTCGTTCGTGATACGAATTCCCACGCTGCCGTCTTCGGCAATCAGGTTATCAGCCAGGTTGATGGCACCATCAAGGATCAGCGTCGTCGGCTTACCATCACCTTCCTTCAGACTATCCACAAGCTGCCAAGCCACATCAGGCACATTTCTGAAATAGCGCTGCATTCGAGCATCGCTATCCACCAGACAGATCAGAGCCTTCGAATCGTCACGCTGCTTAATCTCATACACACGCTTCACAGCCTCAGCATTCGTCGCATCACAGCCAATGCCCCATACAGTATCCGTAGGATAGAGTATCACCCCACCCTTGCGCATCGTCTCAACAGCCTTTTTGATATCTTCTTCTCTTGTCATCAGAATTCGCTTGTGAAGTGGAACTTAATATGCTTGAAGTCCTCCTGCGCCATGGAGAGCACATAACCCGAATCAGCGAGGAACACATCGCGGCCTTCCTTATCCTTAGCCATATACTGATACTTGCGCTTCTTGAAGTTCTCCAGTTCGGCATCATCGTCGCTCTCAATCCAACAGGCCTTATAGAGATGCACAGGTTCCCAACGACACTTGGCATTGTACTCATTCTCCAGACGATACTGGATCACCTCGAACTGCAACTGACCCACAGTACCGATGATCTTACGGTTGTTGAACTGGTTGACAAACAACTGCGCCACACCTTCGTCCATCAGCTGATCGATACCTTTCTGAAGCTGTTTTGCTTTCATCGGATCGTCGTTCTCGATATACTTGAACAGCTCTGGTGAGAATGAGGGCAGACCGCGAAAATGCAACTGCTCACCCTCTGTCAGCGTATCACCAATCTTAAAAATACCACCTGTATCCGGCAGGCCTACGATATCGCCTGGCCAAGCCTCATCGATGGTACTCTTACGCTGTGCCATAAACTGTGTAGGCGAGGTGAAGCGCATCGTCTTTCCCTGACGTACATGCAGATAAGGCTGATTACGTTGGAACTTACCACTACAAACCTTACAGAAGGCGATACACGAGCGGTGATTCGGATCGATATTGGCAGTGATCTTGAAGATAAAGCCAGTAAACTTCTTCTCCTCAGGTTCCACCTCACGCTCCTCAGCTTTTGTAGGACGAGGACTGGGGGCAATCTCCACAAAACAGTTCAAAAGCTCCTGCACACCGAAGTTATTCAGGGCAGAACCGAAGAACACAGGAGCCACCTCAGCGGCACGATAGGTCTCCACATCAAACTCTGGATAGACACCATCCACCAGTTCCAGATCCTCACGCAGTTTGGCGGCATTCTCCTCGCCCACCCGCTTGTCGAGTTCCTCACTGTCGATATCCACTTCCACCTTATCCGTCACACGCTGCTTATCTGGTGTGAAAAGGTCGAGTTTCTGCTCGTAGATGTTATACACGCCCTTAAACTTGGCGCCCTGATTAATAGGCCAAGACAGCGGACGCACCTTGATCTCCAATTCCTGTTCCAATTCGTCGAGCAGGTCGAAGGGATCACGTCCCTCACGATCCATCTTATTGATGAAGATGATCACAGGTGTCTTACGCATACGGCAGACCGTCATCAGCTTTCTTGTCTGTGTCTCCACACCTTTCGCGCCATCCACCACGATGATAGCCGAATCCACAGCCGTCAGCGTACGGAAGGTATCCTCAGCAAAGTCCTGGTGACCTGGGGTATCAAGGATATTCACCTTGTATTCAATATCTGAACCCTGAGGCGTATAATCGAACTCCATCACAGAGGTCGATACCGAGATACCGCGCTGTTTCTCAATATCCATCCAGTCGGATGTGGCAGTCTTCTTAATCTTATTGTTCTTAACGGCACCAGCCACCTGTATCTGTCCACCGAACAGCAGGAATTTCTCCGTCAGTGTCGTCTTACCCGCATCCGGGTGCGATATAATCGCAAATGTTCTTCTTCTGTCAATTTCCTGATTCATCAATCTTTCTTATTTTCAATCTTTCAATTTCTTTATACACTCGGCAAGCGATTCTTCCCAATAAGGTACTTCGATGCCATAAGTCTGCTTGATTTTTGTCTTGTCGAGCACTGAGTAGTGCGGACGGTTAGCGGGTGTGGGATACTCCTCCGTATGAAGCGGACGCACCTTACAGTCTTTGATACCAGCAATACGATGAATGGCTTTCGTGAAGTCATACCACGATATAACGCCCTCATTACTAAAATGATACGCACCAGGTTTTACACCCTGTTCGATAGCTGCGAAGATGGCCACCGCCAAATCACGCGCATACGTCGGTGTGCCAATTTGGTCGAAGATCACACCCAATTCCGGACGCTCCTTTCCAAGACGGATCATCGTCTTCACGAAGTTATTGCCAAAGGTAGAATAAAGCCAGGCTGTTCGAATGATCATCGTTTTTGCACAAGCTTTCTGGGCCGCTTCTTCACCAGCCAGTTTGGTACGACCATAAGTACTGTTGGGACAAACAGGATCCGTCTCCACATAAGGGGTATGGTTAGTACCGTCAAACACATAGTCTGTCGAAATCTGGATCATCCAACCACCACGTTTCTCGACAGCAGCAGCCAGATAGCCAGGTGCTATTGTGTTCAAGGTTGCGCAGAAGTCCTGATTCTCCTCCGCCTTATCCACAGCGGTATAGGCGGCACAGTTCACGATGCCGTCAATCTCATTGTCACTGACGAAAGCCTCTACAGCCGCCTGATCGGTGATATCCAACTCAGCTACATCCGTATTAAAATAGGTATGCTGGGGGTGCTCAGCCTCCAGCAACTGCATCTCGTTTCCCAATTGGCCATTACAGCCTGTCACTAATATCTTCATATATCATTCAAATTTCAATCCTTCTTCTTTGTCCTTCTTGTAATAATCGCTCAACATGCCGATAAACGTGGAAATCTCCTTCACGGCATGGGCAGTATCTGGTGAGATCTCCTTCTTCTGCAAGCGCAGTAGCATCATGCCATAGAGTGAATTGAAGCACGTTTCAATTTCGTTCTCCTCCTTATTAGCCCCACGATTGCGCAACTCCACGATGAATGGCAGCACCTTGTAGTATTCCGTATTATAGAAAGGGAACTTCGACGACTGCAGCAGCTGGTCGTTCAACTCAATCAGCATCTGAAGCGTCACCTTATTGATCTGCAGATGTCCCTTTTCGCGACATCCCTCCTGATTCATCATGCGGATGAGGTTACCAAACCAGTCGATTTCCTCTTCCTTCTGTTCTTCGGTATAGTCAAACCGCTCTACATACTCACGTTTGATACGTGTCAGCGAGCAGTCAAACGCCCGTATTGTATCCTCTACCTGCCACATATACAGCAGATACTCTGCAATATTCTTCTTTCTTAACTCCTGTGCTATAAACATAATCAAAAGAATCTAACCAGGTTCGTTGTCGTACCCAACAACATGATAACAGATCCGATAATCACTGCCACACCGATGATCTGATTGATCAGCTTGATACCATAGGTATCGAACTTCGTGCGAATCTTATCCACCAGCCACGTCAGTCCCCACCACCAAAGCAATGCACCGCCCACGATACTGGCAAAGCCTACCACCATCTCAAACGGATGGTCAGGCAGCACGAAAGCAAACTGGGCATACATCGCTAGGAAGAGGAAGATAATCAGCGGATTAGAGAACGTCACAAGGAAAGCCGTCCATGTGTTATACCAAAGCGTTCCCTTCTGTTGGCCTGACTGGTGCATCTTCTTCGTAGGATCCGAGCGATAGGTATAGAGGCCGAAACAGAGCAGCATCACACTACCTACAATCTGCAGATAGAAACGATTCTGATCGTTGGTGATAAAATCCATCACAAACGACATACCGAAACCTGCAAACCCCGCATAAATAATATCACTGACAGAGGCGCCGATGCCTGTGGCAAGTCCATACCAGCGTCCTTTATTCAGCGTGCGCTGCACACAAAGGATACCCACAGGCCCCATTGGAGCACTGGCAATTACCCCAATCATCATCCCCTTGAAGATGAAATCCAATATGTTTATTGGTACGTGAAACGGCATCTTACATCTCGCCTCGCGAGCTTAATCGATCAGCTTAATATTATATCTTTCGTTGGAATTATACTCACGGTCCTTATCCTTGCCGAAGTACTCTAGCAGAAAATTCTTATTCTCCAACTTGGTGACCTTGATCAATACCTCCCTGTAAGTCTCACGGCCGTCTTTCAGATAAGCCTCAAAAGCGTTAAAGGTGGTGGTACTCTTATTTTCGCTATTCTTCACAAGTTTGAACGCAGAGACTTTTCGTTGGCTTTGAGCGATGTCAATATACAAGCTATCACCAGAGAATATGAACAATAACTCTCCACTCTGAGACAGGTACTTGCCATCCAAATCGCCTGCGTTTGCCTCATAGCAACAACACAACATTAAGAACAAAAACAATAATTTTCTCATCATTTTCTAATTCGTTTTACTATTCTGCCTGCAAAGATACGAAAAATAATCCATCTACAAGCCAAGAAAGCCAGAAAAGTTATAATTTGCAAGAAAATAGAAATCTTTCCTAGATTTAAATCTAGCAATTGCTACATTTAAATGTAACAAGTTCTAGAATTAAATCCCACAAAAAATGTGAAAATGTTGCGAGTTTGAGAAATATTTAGTAATTTTGCACGGGAAAAATAAACCAATCGAAATTCCAATTATAAAATAATAAATCCGAAATTAATATGAACGAGCAAAACGCAGCAATCAAGCCGTATGTAATCGGCTTAGACCTGGGAGGAACAAATTCCGTATTCGGCATCGTAGATGCCCGTGGAGAGATCAAGGCCACAACAGCCATTAAGACTGGTGGCTATGAGAAGGTGGAAGACTATGTAGATGCCTGTGTTGAGGCACTGCAGGTCATCATCGATCAGGTAGGTGGTATCGAAAAGATCAAGGCAATGGGTATCGGTGCTCCCAATGGTAACTATTATAATGGAACGATTGAGTTTGCCCCCAACTTGGCTTGGGCGAAAAACGGCGTAGTGCCTTTGGCAAAACTGTTCAGCGAGCGCCTGAACAACATCCCTGTAGCCCTGACAAATGATGCCAACGCGGCTGCCATCGGTGAGATGGTTTATGGTGTGGCTCGTGGTATGAAGAACTTCATCGTGATCACCCTCGGTACAGGCGTAGGTTCTGGTATCGTGGTAAACGGTCAGCTGCTATACGGACATGATGGTTTCGCTGGTGAGCTGGGCCACGTAACGATGGTTCGCGGTGAGGAAGGTCGTTTATGCGGTTGCGGACGCACAGGTTGTCTGGAGTGTTACTGCTCAGCTACTGGTGTAGCTCGTACGGCACGTGAGATGCTTTCAAAGACAGACCGTCCGAGTCTGCTCCGTGAAATGGATCCAGAAAAAATCACCTCACTTGACGTTTCGATTGCCGCAGGTAAGGGCGACGAGTTGGCAAAGGAGATCTATGAGTTCACTGGCAAGATGCTGGGTGAGGCTTGTGCCGACTTTGCAGCCTTCTCTTCACCTGAAGCATTCATCTTCTTCGGAGGTATGGTAAAGGCCGGTGAGCTGATCATGAAACCCATCCGCGAGGCATACAACAACCACGTGATGAACATCTTCAAGAACAAAGCTCAGTTCCTGGTGAGTGGTCTCGACGGTGCATCTGCAGCTGTACTGGGTGCCTCAGCTATCGGCTGGGAGATCCAGTAAGCCGACATCACACAGATTATTCCAAGCCGTCGATCGGAAGATCGGCGGCTTTTCTGTATGCCATCCCTGTTACGACACAGCAGAGTTCGCCCTGCTGATTGGTGATTCGCACATCAACATAGGGAATCTTGTGATGGTTGAACACCTCGGTGGCTTCTGCGATAAGGGTATCGCCAGCCTTGGCACTATGCAGAAAAACGATATTATTCTCTATACCAAAGGTGAGTGTCCCCCGACTGTTCATGACAGCAGCCAAGGCGATATCAGCCAGCGTGAAATAAGCTCCACCCTGACAGACACCACCAGCATTCAGGTGTTCTGACGTGACAACCATTTCTGCACGGGCATAGCCCTCGCGAACCTCTTTTAATATACAACCGCTATTGGCGGCAAAACGGTCATTTTGTGATAAAAAGTCTTTTAAAGTCATAGTTTTACGATAAATCGTCGGCAAAATTACACTTTTTCTTTCATTTTATCAAAAAAAGATGCCGAAAAATTTGGTAGTAAGAAAATAATGCTTAACTTTGCACCCAGAATTTTAAAAAAGACAATATGAACAATTGTATGTATAACATTTGGTGGTGGCGTACTCGAGATTAAAATAGTCGCGAGGCACTTAGCCATTTGTTATCATTCAAACAGAAGATAGAAGAAGGCTCGTCGCGACAGCGGCGAGTCTTTTTTCATAAAGGAATCACAAAAACAATATCATAAAATGAAAGAGAACTATTTTGTAGATGAAAGAGGTTTTTACGGAGAATTCGGAGGTGCCTACGTGCCGGAGATACTCTACAAGTGCGTACACGATCTGCAGGAGGCTTATCTGCCCATCATCGAGTCGGCAGAGTTCAAAGAAGCGTATCACGCACTCCTGAAGGACTATGTAGGTCGTCCTTCTCCCCTCTACTTTGCCAAAAGGATGAGTGAGCACTATGGCTGTCAACTCTATCTGAAACGTGAAGACCTGAACCACACAGGCGCACACAAGATCAACAACACCATCGGACAGATCCTGCTCGCCAAACAGATGGGCAAGACCCGTATTATCGCCGAGACTGGTGCAGGACAGCATGGTGTAGCCACCGCAACAGTCTGCGCCCTAATGAACATGAAGTGCGAAGTGTTTATGGGTGCCACCGATGTGGAGCGCCAGCACACCAATGTGGAGCGTATGAAGATGCTGGGGGCAGAGGTACATCCTGTAAGGACAGGAAACATGACACTGAGCGATGCCTGCTCTGAGGCCATCCGCGACTGGTGCTGTCATCCCGCCGACACTTTCTACATCGTAGGTTCGACCATGGGTCCACACCCCTACCCTGACCTGGTGGCCAGGATGCAGAGCGTGATTTCAGAGGAGATCAAATGGCAGCTTGAGGAGAAGATCGGACGCGATTATCCCGATTACCTCATCGCCTGTATCGGTGGCGGATCGAATGCCGCTGGTACCATCTATCATTATGTGAACGACGAGCGTGTAAAGATTGTTCTGGCAGAGGCTGGCGGACATGGTTGGGAGACCAACTACACTGCTGCCACCATCCATAAAGGCACAACGGGTATCCTACATGGTGCCAAGATGCTAGTGATGCAGAACGAAGACGGACAGATAGAGGAAGCCTTCACCATCTCTGCAGGACTGGACTATCCTGGTGTTGGGCCAATGCACTGCAACATGGCCAAGAAAGGGCGTACGGAAGTGCTGAGCATCAACGATGACGAGGCTATCTACGGTGGTTACGAACTGACACGAATGGAGGGTATCATCCCTGCCATCGAGTCGGCACATGCCATCGCCGCACTGAAGAAACTCACCTTCAAACCCACAGACGTGGTGGTGCTGACTGTTAGCGGACGTGGCGACAAGGATGTAGAGACTTATCTGAATAACAAACTAATGGCAAAGGAATATGGAAACTTTTAAATATACGACTCACAGCCGGACGATTCTGGCAGACCTTTATACACCAGTAGGCGTGTATATGCGGTTGAGAGACCTCTACCCACAGAGTGCCCTGATGGAGAGCTCCGACTATCACGAGAAGGATAACTCCCGTTCGTTTATAGGTATCAATCCCATCGCCTCTGTCGCTATCGGACATGGTGAGGCAACCATCAGTTTCCCTGACGGCAGTAAGGAGCGCCATGCAGTAAGCAACGAATACGGCTGTGATAAGGCTATCCATGCACTCATAGACCGCATCGAGGTGACTGGAGAACAAGCCAAGATCTGCGGTCTATACGGCTATACCTCATTCAATGCCGTTCGCTATTTCGAGAACATCGCAGTCAAGGATGAGACCCAAGCCAAGAACGATGCACCCGATATGCTCTATATTCTCTATAAAGAGGTGATAGTGTTTGACCACTTCAACAACCTGTTGACGCTGGTGACATTAGGTGAGGCAGAGGAACTGGATCAGTTACAGAAAGCCATGAACCGCACCAACATACAGACCTATGATTTCCATCCCGTGGGTGACACCACAAGCACACTCACCGATGAGGAGCATAAGGCGAATATCCGCAAAGGTATCCAGCACTGTCTAAGAGGTGACGTGTTCCAGATCGTACTCTCCCGTCGTTTCAAACAGCGTTATGAGGGTGACGACTTCAAACTCTACCGTGCATTGCGCAGTATTAACCCCTCACCCTACCTTTTCTATTTCGACTTCGGCGGCTTCCGCATCTTCGGCTCTTCACCAGAAACCCACTGTCGCATTCAGGATCGCAAAGCTTATATCGACCCGATTGCAGGAACGACTAAAAGGACAGGTGATGCCGAAGCAGATCGTCAGGGGGCCGACTATCTGAGAAACGATCCTAAGGAGAATGCCGAACACGTGATGTTGGTAGATCTGGCCCGTAACGACCTGTCGCGTAACTGTCATGGTGTAAAGGTGGACTTCTATAAAGATCTTCAATACTACTCTCACGTGATCCATCTCGTGAGTCGTGTAAGTGGAACGCTTGACGAAGGTGCTGATCCCATCAAGGCCTTTATCGATACCTTCCCTGCAGGAACACTCAGTGGAGCACCTAAGGTAAGAGCTATGCAGCTCATTTCGGAATATGAGCCACATAACAGAGGTGCCTATGGCGGCTGTATCGGCTATATCGGACTGGACGGCTCACTGAACCAGGCCATCACCATCCGTACGTTTGTGGCCAGAAACGGAGAACTGTGGTTCCAGGCTGGTGGTGGCATCGTGGCTAAGAGCGATGTGGAATACGAGTTGCAGGAGGTAAACAATAAACTCGGTGCCCTGCGCAGAGCCATCCTGATGGCAGAAGACATGTAATGATAACAGAACAGACAAATCATAAAGACGATGAAAATAGCAATTATCGACAACTACGACTCGTTTACATATAATCTGAGTCATCTGGTAAAGGAACTGGGAGCAGAAGTGACTGTGTTGCGTAACGACCAGTTCGAACTGTCTGAGTTGGAGCCCTATTCGAAGATCATCCTCTCACCAGGTCCTGGCATTCCCTCGGAGGCAGGTCTGCTCTGTGATGTCATCCGCACTTACGCAGGACATAAGCCGATCCTCGGTGTCTGTCTTGGTCATCAGGCCATTGGCGAAGTGTTCGGTGGAAAGTTGGAGAATCTGAGTGACGTGTTCCATGGTGTAGCAACAGAAGGTACGCAGTTTGGCAACGATCCCCTGTTCAGTGGTCTGCCTACACGTATCACAATGGGACGCTATCATTCCTGGGTGGTATCGAAAGAAGGATTTCCAGATTGTCTGGAGATTACCGCAGAGAGTGATGAAGGTCAGATTATGGCACTCCGCCACAAGACATTAAACATCAGGGGTATCCAGTTCCATCCTGAGAGCGTACTCACACCCGATGGTAGGAAGATGCTGCAAAACTGGTTATTCCTTTAAACATTAAAAAATATATATTAAAATAATGAGGTTATGGCACAGACAATGAAAGATATACTCAACAGAATGTTGAACCACGAGGAGCTCTCCCGTGAAGAGATGAAGAATATCCTGATCGGTATCACCCATTCGGATTATCCGACAGAGCAGATCACAGCACTGCTTACCGCTTTACAGATGCGCGGTGTAACCGTAGATGAACTGCTCGGTTTCCGTGACGGTATCCTGGAAACAGGTGTTCCCGCCTTGTTGAAAGCAGACCGCTATATCGATGTGGTGGGCACAGGCGGTGACAGGAAGAACACCTTCAACATTTCCACAACATCCTGTTTCGTCATTGCAGGCGCAGGTTACAAGGTGGCAAAACATGGCAACTATGCCGCCACCTCCGTGAGTGGTGCTTCCAACGTAATTCTGCATCATGGTATCAAGTTTACTGATGATATCGATCGTCTGAACCGCTCGCTCGACGAAGCAGGTATCGTCTATCTGCACGCCCAACTTTTCGCAAAGGCTATGAAGTTTGTCGGTCCTATCCGCAAAGCACTTCAGTTTCCGACTATCTTCAACCTCTTAGGTCCGCTGGTGAATCCCAGTCAGCCCCCATGTCAGCTGCTCGGTGTCGCCAACCTCGATCAGATGCGCTTATATAATAATGTATATCAGAAAATCGGTATCGATTATGGTATCGTTAATTCCATAGATGGTTACGACGAGATTTCACTGACAGGACCATTCAAGGTAACTACCAAACAATATGAGCGGGTATTCACCCCTGCCGATTTAGGTTTCGATATTGCCAAACCAGAGGAGTTGGTAGGTGGTGCAACCGAGGAGGAAGCTGCCCAAATCTTCGATAGCGTGCTGGAGAATCGGGCTCTGCCTGCACAAAAGAACATCGTATTGGCAAATGCCGCCTTCGGTATCCAGGTACTGGAGAAAGGTCAGAAGAGTATTGAGGAGTGCATCGCTATTGCCAGAGAGAGTATTGACAGCGGTAAGGCACTCGCCACATTCAAGAAGTTTGTAGAACTAAATAGTTAAGGTTATGGGAGATATTTTAGATGAGATCGTTGCTCACAAACAGAAGGAAGTAGCAAAATATAAGGAAGAGCTTTCACAGGTATTTCTGGAGAGTCGCGTGGAGATTCTCCACAGATCAGAAGTGGTTTCCATGAAGTTGGCTTTGACAAACGCCACCACAGGTGTTATTGCAGAGGTTAAGCGCAAGTCACCATCAAAAGGCTGGATCGCCCGCGATGTCTCACCAGAAAAGATTGCCTACAGCTATCAGAAAAACGGTGCCACAGCCCTGAGTATCCTGACAGATTCAGAATACTTCGGTGGTAGCAATGCCCACATCCGAATGGCCAGACAGGAGAAGGTATATATTCCTATACTCTATAAGAATTTCATTATCGATGAATATCAGCTCTATCAGGCCAAAGTCTGTGGTGCCTCTGCCGTATTACTCATCGCAGCCTGTCTCAGCAAGGAGAAATGCAGAGACCTTATCAACAAAGCCCACGAACTAAACCTTGAGGTGTTGTTGGAGATGCATACAGAAGAAGAAACAGAGTATGCAGAGTTGGAACCAGATATGTGCGGCATCAACAACCGGAACCTCGGTACTTTCATTACCGATGTGAATAACTCGCTTAATCTGATTGAACGTCTGCCTGCAGATGCTGTTAAGGTGAGTGAGAGTGGCATCAGCGACATCGACACCATCCGTCAGCTTAAAGCCGTCGGCTATCAGGGTTTCCTCATTGGCGAGACATTCATGAAGGAGCCGGATCCTGGTTTAGCACTTCATCAATTCTTATCTCAACTATGATAATCAAAGTCTGTGGCATGCGGGATGCCGTCAACATCCAAGCAGTGGAACAGCTTGGTATCGACTGGATGGGTATGATCTTCTGGCCTAAATCGAGCCGTTATGTAGCCGATGTGCCAACCTATCAGCCTAAGCAAATACGCCGTGTAGGGGTGTTCGTCGATGCAAGCCTGGAGTATATACGTCAGCATGTCAGTGACTATCAGCTCGATCTTATCCAACTGCATGGACATGAAACGCCTGCCTTTGCCGAAGCACTGAAGCCATTGTCTGTGATCAAAGCTTTCAATATCGCCGATGTAAAAGATCTCAATCAGACGAAGGCGTATGAAGGCATCGTTGACTATTTCCTCTTCGACACAAAAGGAAAGGTTGTTGGCGGCAATGGGGAGAAGTTCGACTGGTCCGTGCTTTCATCCTACCACGGGGAGACACCATTCCTGCTCAGTGGAGGCATCGGTCCTGATGATGTAGAAGCTGTCAACAGTTTCCATCATTCCAAATGCATCGGTATCGACCTGAACTCACGCTTCGAACAGGCACCTGCTCTTAAAGACATCACAAAACTTAGTAATTTCTTAAAACAACTGCATCATGAATAAAATCAATCAACTCTTCGCAAATACCCAGGACCGCAAGCTGCTTTCGCTTTACTTCTGTGCCGGCTGTCCGACTTTTGAGAGTACAACAGATATTATCTTGGCAACCCAGCGTCGAGGTATCGACATGGTAGAAGTAGGCATCCCTTTCAGTGACCCGTTAGCTGACGGTCCTGTCATCCAGAGTGCAGCTACCCAGGCCTTACGAAACGGCATGAGTCTGAAAAAACTCTTCGAGCAGCTGAAGAGCATCAAAGACGAAGTCAAGATGCCCTTGGTACTTATGGGCTATCTGAATCCGATCCTACACTACGGCATCGAGGCTTTCTGTCAGAGTTGCGCCGAAAGCGGTGTGAGCGGAGCCATCATTCCCGACCTGCCCTTCAAGGACTATCTCGACATCGTGAAACCTGTAGCAGACCGTTACGACCTGCGTATCATCATGCTCATCACGCCAGAGACCAGTGAGGAACGTGTCCGTTTTATCGATGAACATACCGACGGTTTCATTTATATGGTATCATCAGCTGCTATTACAGGCGCTCAAAAATCCTTCGATGACGCCAAACAGGCCTATTTCCGTCGTATCAATGCCATGCAGCTGCGGAATCCGCGAATGATTGGCTTCGGAATCAGTAATCAGCAAACCCTTCAGGCCGCCCAGCAAAATGCCGCCGGCGCCATCATCGGTTCAAAGTTCGTTACCCTATTAAATGAGAGCAAAGATGCCGATGAGGCACTTGACAAACTCTTCGAGGCTCTTTCTAGGTAAACGTTTGCGTGACATTTTTTGCATATTTTAGTTCGTAGTTTCATTTTTTATGCTTACCTTTGTGCTCAGAAATGAACTACGAACTAAATATGAAGAAAAAACTATTAGTATTGTGGATGTGTTCTCTGCTGGCACCCATCATCACAGTTGCACAAGACTGGGATGAGGGGATGTATCAGCAAATAGAGCAAAGCATCCGTGTGCCGCAGTTTGCGGAAAAGGCCTTTCCAATTACTAAGTTCGGCGCAAAAACAACTAACCCTGCTGTCCAAAATCAGAAAGCTATCCAAAAAGCTATCGATACCTGTTCAAAGAAAGGTGGCGGCAAGGTGATTATCCCTGCTGGTGAGAAGTTCCTTACTGGAGCCATCACCCTGAAGGACGGTGTGAACTTTGTTGTTGAGGAGGGTGCAACACTTGAGTTTGTGTTTCAGCCTGAGCTCTACCCCATCGTGGAGACCTCATGGGAAGGATTGGAGTGTTTCAACCTCTCCCCCTGCATCTATGCCTTCAAGGCAAAGGATATCGCCATCACCGGTAAAGGCACCATTGACGGTGGCGGTTCCAATGATACCTGGTGGCCTTGGAATGGTAATCCCCGTTTTGGTTGGAAAGAAGGTATGATCAGCCAGCGCATCGAGTCACGTCCCCGTCTGCTGAAAAATGGTGAGGATGGCATCCCTATGTATAATGAAAAAGGGGAACGCACGCCCGAGCGCGTATTCGGTCCACAGGATGGTTTGCGTCCGCAGCTGGTCAGCTTCAACAAATGCGAAGGCATTCTGTTAGAAGATGTGACCTTACTCCGTTCGCCTTTCTGGGTGATTCATCCCCTCCACTCCACAGACATTACCGTGCGTCGTGTCAAAATGATCAACGACGGTCCTAACGGTGATGGATGCGACCCCGAGTGTTGCGACCGCGTACTGATCGAAGACTGCTACTTCAACACTGGCGATGACTGTATCGCCATTAAGAGCGGTAGAAACCGTGATGGTCGAGAGCGTAATATGCCTTCTAAGAACATCATTATCCGCAACTGTGAGATGAAGAACGGACATGGCGGTGTGGTGATCGGTTCTGAGATCTCCGGTGGTTGTCAGAATGTGTTTGCCCACGACTGCGTGATGGATTCTCCAGAATTGGAGCGTGTGCTCCGCATCAAGACCAATTCCTGCCGTGGTGGTATCATCGAGAATATCAACATGCGTAATGTAAAGGTTGGTGTCTGCAAGGAATCTGTATTGAAGATCAATCTCGATTACGAACCCAAAGAGATCTGCTGCCGCGGCTATTATCCGACAGTCCGCAACGTCTATATGGAGAATGTAACCAGTGAGTCTTCACAATATGGTGTGCAGATTATCGGTCTTGATGAAGACACCTACGTCTATGATATCACCGTCAAGGATTGTAAGTTCAATGGTGTCAAGGACGGTAACTTCATGTCTGGCAAGACCCGCAACATAAACTTTGAGAATCTATTCATTAATGGTAGTCTCTCACTGCTGAAGGCACCTTATGAGCATTACTCAGAGTGGCTCACTTATTCAGAGATGAAACGCGTGCCGAAGAGTTTTCTGCTCGACTTCTCAGAGAGTCCCAAATGGAGTTATGTAATGGGTATCGAGCTCGAAGGCATGCTGGATACTTATCTTGCCTATGGTGGTGAAGATATCCGCAAATACTGTCAGGAATATACTGACACCATGATTAATGAGAAAGGTGACATCCGCGGTTATAACATCCTGGATTATAACCTTGACAACATCCGTACAGGTCATTTCGTGACACGCATGTACAATCTCTATCCAGAGGCTAAAAACAAACTGGCTATCAACACGATGATGAAGCAGTTGCAGAATCAGCCTCGCACCATCGCTGACAAAGTATTCTGGCACAAGGCCATCTATGCCTATCAGGTCTGGCTCGACGGCATCTTCATGGGGCTCCCCTTCCGTTGTCTCACTGCTTCTACTCAGTTAAAGCCGAAGGATGCTATCAAGATTTACGATGATGCTGTGAATCAACTGAAGATCACCTACGAGCGCACTTTGGATCCCCAGACAGGTCTGAACCGTCATGCCTATGACGAGACACGTGATGCCTTCTGGAGCGATAAGGAGACAGGACTCTCACAGCATTGCTGGGGCCGTGCCCAAGGTTGGTACTCCATGGCACTCATCGAGGTACTGGATGCCCTGCCCGAAGACTACAGCCGTCGTGGTGAGGTACTTGACCTGTTGCAGAAAGATCTGGACGCAGTGATCAAATGGCAGGACCAGGCTTCAGGCGCTTGGTATCAGGTGATGGATGAACCTGGTCGCGAAGGAAACTACCTGGAGTCAACCTGCACTTCTATGTTTGCCTACGTACTAATGAAAGCTTACAACAAGGGCTATCTTGGCGAGAAATACCGCAATGCAGGTATCAAAGCCTATCAGGGTATTCTCAAGAACTTCATCCGTGTGAATGCTGACAAAACCATCTCCCTGACCCAGTGCTGCGAAGTGGCAGGTCTCGGTCCTGCAGCCACGCCTCAGGTCATCGCTGCCATGAAGAAGATCAATCCCAAGGGTAGCGTAAAGGAGAACAAGCGTCGCGACGGCAGTTATGAATACTATCTCTCGGAGCCCATCCGCGACAACGATGCCAAAGGCGTCGGTCCGTTCATCTGGGCGTCGCTCGAATATGAGAAAGTGTCAGACTAAAACAAACAATATTTAATATATATTTTTAACCTAATTAAAAGATATGCAAAAAAGAAGAATCTTCTTAGCCATGCTATTATGTATGCTGTGGCTAACGGGCTTTGCCCAGAACGACGTCACTGGTGTCGTAAAAGACGGAACCGGTGAACCTCTGATTGGTGTAAGCGTGATGATTAAGGGTTCCACTACTGGAACAGTAACTGACTTCGATGGTAACTTCACTCTGAAGTCGGTACCTTCATCCGCACAATTGCAGTTCTCTTACATCGGCTTCCAGACACAGGTAGTCAATGTAGGCAACACTACTAATTTCAACATCACTCTCCTGGAGGACAATACAACCCTCGAGGACGTGGTAGTGATCGGTTATGGTACGATGAAGCGTAAGGACCTGACTGGTTCCGTATCATCTGTTACTGGTGACAAGTTGGCTGCCGTTCCTGTATCCACTGTTACAGAGGCGCTGCAGGGTAAGTTGTCAGGTGTGAACGTCACCGCACAGGACGGTCGTCCAGGCGCAGCCATGACGATCCGCGTTCGTGGTGGTGGTTCTATCACCCAGAGCAATGACCCGCTCTACATTGTTGATGGTGTTGCCGTTAGCTCTATCGACGACATCCCTGCCGACAATATCGAGAGCATCGACGTGCTGAAGGATGCCTCATCAACGGCTATCTACGGTGCCCGTGGTGCTAATGGTGTTATCCTGATCACCACCAAGGGTGCAAAGGAAGGTAAGGCTGTTGTGAAGTACAACATGTACTATCAGATCAAGGCCAAGCCTACGCTCATGAAATCACAGGACGCCTATTATTATGTTCGTGACAGATGGGAGTATATGCAGGCTGTCGGCTATGGCGACAACATGGCAAGATACTATGGACTGGGGGCTGACAATGGCAACCACCTGAACGACTACAAGAATGTTTCTTCCCACAACTACATGGACGATGTGTTTGAGGGCGGTCACATGTGGAACCACGACCTGTCAGTAAGCGGCGGTACAGACAAGACCAAATACTTTGCTTCTGCCAACTATACCGATGATGCCTCAACGATGAAGAATTCTGATTACAGCCGTTGGAACATCAGCCTGAAGTTACAGCAGAAGATTAACAAGAGTCTGAAGTTGGATGTCGAGGCTCGCTACAATGAGACGTCTACCAGACAGAACAGATTCTTTAACGGTACTTCAGCCAACATCAACAACACACTGGTATATCCTTGGATGTTCAACCCGATTGACAATCCTCTTGGAAATGGTGCTACAACAGAGTTCGGTGAAGGTAACATCTTTGCTGAGCCCCAGTACAATCCTATTGCAGTCATCAACGACAATGACTATCTGACCAAGAAGCAGCGCGTTGGTTTGAACACCGCTCTGACCTGGGAGATTGTCAAGAACCTGACTGCCAAGACAGAACTCGCCTTGGCACGCAACTGGAGCAAGACAGAGGTATGGACTGGTCCTAACACAGGTCGTGACCTCACTTCACAAGCCAAGTTGGCTCAGGGCGATGGCTATAGCACCGCATGGACAACCACTCTGAATTACGACTTTGCTGATCTTTTTAAGAGTGATGCTCACTCTTTGAACCTGTTGATTGGTAATGAAGTCCTCGGTAGCCGTTCTAACACATCTACAATTCTTGGTTATCAATATCCCACCAGTTGGGGCAAGGAGACTGCATTTGGACAGATCCAGATGGCTCAGGACCGTAACCAGAGCTATTTCACGAACAATATCGGTGTTGCTTCACACACCATCTCTTGGTTCGGCCGCGCCAACTACAACCTCTTAGGCAGATACATGCTTACTTTCACCATGCGTGCTGACGGTTCTTCCAAGTTTGCAGAAGGTAATCGCTGGGGCTACTTCCCCGCAGGTGCTTTTGCATGGCGTATCTCTGACGAGCCGTTTATGGCAAGCGCACAGAAGTGGCTCGACAACTTGAAACTTCGTGTATCATTCGGTACATCTGGTAACGATGGTATCGATGCAAGTGCTTTCATCGATCAGTGGGTATCTAAACAGCAGAGCGATGGTAGTTTCAACTATACCACTGGCAACCTGAAGGGTAATCCCGACCTGACATGGGAGAAGACCATTTCTCGCAACATCGGTATCGACTACAGTTTCCTGAATGGTAAGTTCAACGGTGCTATCGATTTCTACTGGAACACCACGAAGGACTGTCTGATGCTCGTGCCCATTAACTCTACCTCAGGTTTCTCTTACAAGTTCATGAATGCTGCCAAGACCTCTAACAAGGGTATCGAGTTCGCATTCAACTACAACATCATCGATAAAGCCGACTTCAACCTCAGTTTCGGCATTACCTATAACTACAATGTGAACAAGGTTGAGGAAGTTCCTGCCGATGCAAACATGGATGGCGAGATGAGATTTGCCTCTACCGCCATGAACCCGTCAAAGCCTTACATTATCAGAGAAGGCGAGCCTGTAGGTCTGATTATCGGTTATCAGGCAGATGGATTCTACAAGGTGGATGATTTCAACGTAGTGGATGGTGTTTGGACGCTGAAAGATGGTGTCAAGGACTGCGATGTAACAACCTATCACGGCAGCACGAACTACAAACTGGCTGATGGTCAGAAAGCATTCCCCGGTATGCCTAAGTACAAGGACACCAACGAAGACGGCAAGATCGATCAGAACGATGTAACCATCATTGGTCGCATGGCTCCTAAGCACACTGGCGGTTTCAACTTCGCAGGTCGCTATAAGGCCATTGATTTCAACGCCAACTTCGCATATCAGCTCGACGGCAAGGTATTCAATGCCAACTTCGCACGTTCGGTACACAGCGGAAACAACACGAAGTGGGCTGCAATGAACCGTCTGGAGTCTAAGTTCGACAACCATTGGAGAATGTATGATATCGACGCAAATGGCAACCTCTACGCCGTTACTGATCCTGCAGAACTCGCAGCACTTAATGCTGGTGCCGAGTACGGACTGTTAGGCTACGTTTCAAACGATGCACCTGTTGTCAGCGACAACTACATTGAGAGTGCTGCTTATCTGCGCCTCCAGTCACTGACCATTGGTTATACATTCCCCAAGACGCTGATCAGTAAGATCGGTCTCAGCAACGCTCGCGTTTACTTCACAGGTGGTAACCTCTTCTGCATCAGTGGCTATAAAGGTCTTGACCCAGACGTAAACACCAACTCTACAATGGATCCTAACTACTCAGGTTTCCCAACGCCGGGCTTCGACTATAACTCATACCCACGTAGCCGTACCTTCACATTCGGCCTTAATGTAGCATTCTAAAACAACATCTAAAAAATAAGTAAAATGAGAAATAAAATATTAGGTATCGCCCTATGCACAGCAGCAGTTCTCTCTTTGAACTCTTGTGGCGATTATCTCGAAACTAATTCTCCTTCAACTGTTACAGCCCAATTGGCAACGTCATCTGTTGATGGCTGTCAGACAACGATGGAGGGTGCATACGAGAGCTTTCACCAGGCACTCAGAGACCAGGTCTTTGGCAACGGTTTGTTCTACACATTGGATGCCGCTGGATCTGATATCGAGCGTCATGGTGGCGAACAGAACACTGGTCGTCTGAAAGCCGAGACTTTCTATAATGGTGGCGACCCTGAAGTCATCTCTACATTCACCGTTCTGCAGGACCTTGGAACTGCCGACAACAAGACCGCTTTCGCACTGCTCTATGGTATCATCCCTACAATGAACGTCCTGACAGATGGTATTACAGATGAGATGATGCAGGATGAGAAGTACGGCAAAAGATTTGCAGAGATCTACGGACAGGCCCTCTGCATGAAGGCCACCTGCTATCGCGAACTGATTAAGTACTATGGCGATGTCATGTACGTCTTCACGCTCGACGATGAGCCCCAAAACTTCACCTCACGTCTTGACATCTACGACAAGTTGATCGAAGACCTGAATGTTGCAAAGGATCTGTGCCCGGAACTCACTGCCGGCAACAAGACCAGGTTCACGAAGCAGTATGCTTATGCCCTCCTGGGTCGAATTGCCATGGAGGCAGGAAGTTATCAGACCTATCGTCTGGATGTAACCCCTGCTTCACGCTTGGAGAAGCATCCTGATTATACCGATGTAAATGATGCAACATACGCTCGCCCCACGGATTATAAGTCATATTATGATATCGCCTACGAGGCCTTCAAGTATGTGGCAGAGAATCCTGGTGCTGCTAAGTTTGATGACAATGACTACTCAACTTTCTTCACTCAGATGCACGGTCCTGATGGTACTGTAGCCGATGAGTCGATCTTTGAGGACGAGAATGTGCAGGGTTCATCAACCACTGGTAACTGCGAGCGCCCCTATGCTATCGGCCGTCCCGCTACCAGTTCAAACAAGTTCGGTGTATGTAAGTCTTATGGTCAGGCTCGTATCAACCCCGCCTTCTACTATGGCATGTTTGATCCCAAAGACGTACGTCGCGACATCTCTTGCACCGTTACAGGTTCTTATCTGAAGGCCGGTACCGCTGGCATTCGTGACGACCTGAAGGAAGCTGGTTACGACGGTAAGGGTTGCTGCTATGAGGTAATCCTGGGCTTCAACATGAAGACCTCAGGCGACGGTGGTGGTATCGCTTGTGGTAAATTCGACGAGAACCGTCAGGTTAATCCGTATATCACCAAGCAGCGTATGTCAGGTATCAACGCCCCCTATATGCGTCTCTCCGAGATCTACCTGGGTATTGCAGAAGCAGCACTCCTGAAGACATCTCCCGACCAGGCCACAGCCGACGGCTTCTACAACCTGATTCACAAACGTGCAGGTCTTGGCACGAAGAGTGGCGTTACACTGGAGGATGTTGTTGACGAGCGTGGCTTCGAGTTCGCTGGTGAGGGTGACCGTCGCTGGACCCTGATCCGTACTGGTTTCATTGGCAAGAAGGTAAAGGCTATCAAGGAGTTGACCAAGAAGATGATCGATGGTCTGAAAGCCAATGGCTACTATACCTTCGAGAATGGTAACACCATCGGTAACTACATCTATTATAAAGGTGTAGATCCCACAGCAATGGGTATGACCTCTCGCATTACCGATCCCACACCAGAGGCTATGCTGAAGGGTGGCTACGAGCCCACCACCGATCTGGAGGCTACACAGTTCCCCGGCTGGCGCGGTCAGCACGACTGGGATGCATACAAGACCTATAAGGATGGTAAGTTCCCCAATAGTAACATCGCCATCAAGGGTCTCTTCACCAATATCACTGCTACACCTGAAGGCTACTACCAGAAGGAATGGGGTAAGGCTATCGTGAAGCAGGAAGAGACTAACGGCTTCTACTACGAGGACCTGTTTAAGGGTTGGGACTGCAAGTCTGCTCCTATCTATCTCGTTCCCATCTCACAGAACGGTCTGATCGGAGGTCTTACCAACGGTTACGGATTTACAAGCGAGTTTTAATCCTACACCTCTAACTTAATCATAGCGGAAAACCTGATACGGCTTTCCGCTATTTTCTTTCTAATTATTTGGTTGATTCGCAAAAAGTTCGTATCTTTGCAATCACAACAAAAACTGATAAAGATGAGAAAACAGCTATTAACAATCCTTTTGAGCGTATGTGCCTTGATGACTACAGCTCAATCCCTCCCCTATCAGAATGCCAGTCTGAGCGCTGGCGAACGAGCTGATGATCTGCTCGGCAGACTGACACTCGAAGAGAAAGTGAGTCTGATGATGGACACGTCACCTGCCATTGAACGATTAGGCATCCCCCAGTTTCAATGGTGGAACGAAGCCCTGCATGGCATCGGGCGCAATGGTTTTGCCACCGTCTTTCCCATCACCATGGGCATGGCAGCCTCATGGGATGATGCCCTACTCCACCGCGTATTCACTGCCGTGAGCGACGAGGCCCGTGTCAAGGCCCGTCAGGCCAAGCGCAGTGGTGACATCCAGCGCTACCAGAGTCTCTCGTTCTGGACACCGAACATCAATATCTTCCGTGACCCTCGCTGGGGACGTGGACAGGAGACCTATGGCGAAGATCCCTACCTCACTGCGAAGATGGGACTGGCAGTGGTACGTGGTCTGCAAGGCGTGGGCTATAACGGTGAAGATCTGGGAATTAGTAAGTATCGTAAACTGCTAGCCTGTGCCAAGCACTTTGCCGTACACAGCGGCCCAGAGTGGAATCGTCATGAATTCAACGTTGAGAATCTGCCTGAGCGTGACCTTTGGGAAACCTATCTGCCAGCTTTCAAAGCATTGGTGCAGGAGGGAAAGGTGGCAGAGATTATGTGCGCCTATCAGCGTATCGATGGGCAACCCTGTTGTTCTCAGACACGTTATGAACAGCAGATCCTGCGCGACGAATGGGGCTTTGAGGGGTTGATCACCAGCGACTGTGGTGCCATCCGCGACTTCCTGCCCCAATGGCATAACACTGCCAGGGATGCTGCACAGGCTTCAGCCCAGGCTATACTCGCCGGTACGGATGTGGAGTGCGGATCAGAATACAAGAACCTGCCCGAAGCCGTGCACCGTGGGGAGGTGAAGGAGGCTGATCTCGACAAGAGTCTGCGCCGTCTGCTAATAGCCCGTTTTGAACTGGGTGACTTCGACAGCGATGACCTGAACCCCTGGACGAAGATTCCGGAGAGCGTCATTGCCTGTGATGCCCATAAGCAACTGGCACTCGATATGGCTCGTAAGAGCATCGTACTGCTGCAGAATCGCAACAACCTGCTGCCACTCGCCAAAAGCGAAAAGGTGGTCGTGCTCGGAGCCAACGCCATCGACTCCGTGATGATGTGGGGCAACTACTCTGGTTTCGCCACCCGTACCATCACCGCCCTTGAAGGCATCCGGCAACTGGCTCCTCAGGCACGCTATGTCAACGGTTGCGGCCTGACCCGCAACGAAGTGTTCGAGAGCCGTTTCGGACAGTTGAAGTCGCCCCTCGGCAACAAAGGCATTCAGGCCGTTTATTACAACAACACAGAAATGCAGGGCACCCCTGTTGCCACGGTAAACATCGCCTCACCCATCATGCTGAGCAATGGCGGCAACACGGTGTTTGCCCCAGGTGTGAATCTCGACCACTTCTCGGCTCGCTTCGACGCCACTTTCATTCCCGAAAAGGATGAGACCGTCATCTTCAGTATCGGAGGCGATGACAAGATGCGACTCATCGTCAATGGCGACACCATCGTCAATATCTGGCAGGTACGCAATCGTATCCAAGGTGCCCAGAAAGAGATGGATGTCAAGGCCGGACAGCACTACCGTATTCAGATCGACTATGTACAAGAGAACGACTTTGCCGCTCTGGGCTTTGACATTCAGCACAAGGTGGCACCTACCCATCAGGAGCTGTTGGCTCAGATCGGCGATGCCGAGACCGTAGTCTTTGTTGGCGGTATCTCTCCCAAACTGGAAGGTGAGGAGATGCGTGTAAACGAAGAAGGTTTCAAGGGCGGCGACCGCACCAGCATCGAACTACCTAAGGCACAGCGTGAAACATTGGCCATGCTCCATCAGGCAGGCAAGAAAGTCATCTTCGTCAACTGCTCAGGCTCGGCTATGGGCTTACTACCAGAACGTGAATCCTGCGATGCCATCATCCAAGCTTGGTATGGTGGTGAGTTAGGTGGTCAGGCATTGGCAGAAGTTCTCTTCGGCGACTACAACCCCAGCGGCAAGCTGCCTGTGACCTTCTACAAGAGCACCAACGACCTACCCGACTTCCTTGACTACAAGATGAAAAACCGCACCTACCGTTACTTCACAGGTGAGCCCCTGTTCCCCTTCGGCTACGGTCTCAGCTACACGAACTTTGAGATTGGAAAGCCCGAATATAAAGACGGAAAGGTACAGGTGAACGTCAAGAACACAGGTGCAACGGCAGGTCTGGAGACCATTCAGGTGTATATCCGTAATACGGCAGATGTGGAAGGTCCGCAGAAGACGCTTCGCGCCTACCAGCAAGTACAGTTGGCTCCTGGCGAGGCCAAGACCATCACCATCGACCTGCCCCGCAGCAGTTTCGAAGGCTGGGATGCCCAGACAAACACCATGCGTGTGGTACCAGACAAGTACGAAATCATGGTCGGCAACAGCAGTGCTGACAAAGATCTAAACAAGATCACAATCAATCTTAATTAGAAGAATGCACATGGGAAATACCATGTGCATTCTTTAATACCAATAAGTCAATAATCAAATACAGTGTATTTGCAAACCAAATTCAGTGAATTTGGTGAGTAAATTCAGTGAATTTACATTTTAATATGCCAAGACTGACCAAAGATCACGAATCCGTTGTTCGGGATCCCATTTACCTTTGAAGGTCCATTGGGCGGTGACGGCATGAAACTCCGGAGCCTCTTCTGAAGTTTCCAGATTATTTCGCAGCCATCCACTATGGCCTCCCTCACGACTACAATTATAATAATAGGTACGGAGCCCCCACGGACAGGGATCGAGCACCTTGTCACTATAGGCATAGCTGATGTTCGTGTCAAGGATCTGCTTCGACAGCCGACAGTGCAAAAGGAAGAACTGCGAATCATGATGGTAACGTCCAAGCAAAGTAGGCGACTTGGCATCGAAATAGGAATCCTTGATCACCAGTTTCCTGTCCTTGTCACCTCGTCCGTCGTGCCAGATGATGGCACGACTGTCACCCATGAAATGACAACGCACAGCATAACACCAGCCACGTGGACAGAGGAAATCGACACCAGGGCATCGCAAATTGAGGTCTGCATGGTAATACATACCGTTACACTCTTCCGGCGCCCAGAGCGAGAGGGCATCATTACCATCAGCCCAGACATTGCAGTTGATGACAATGGTACGGGTAGCCTTGCCGAATATCGCCATCTGGTGCGTAGTGTTACCTGGCTCTACCACCGTTCCATAGTTATTATAGACGGTCAGCCCGCTGATAATACAGTCGTCGGCACCATCCTGTAACACGATGACACCATTACCCACCGGTTTGCCATGATACTCAGTAATGGTCTGTGTCTTGGCGGTCTCTGCCAGTATCAGCACCGTACTGTCACGCTCCTCCCCTACCAACACGATGTTTGGGCGGTCGATAATCACCTTCTGATGGTAGGTGCCCTTGCGGATCAGGATCTTATAGGGCTCTGTGGGTTGTACAGGGGCCTTTTCAATAGCCAGTTGAATGCTGTCGCCAGGATTTACCACGGCATCGAAATCAGCAATGTTAATGACAGGTTTACGGAACCAGTCGATGGTACCATTCTCATTGGCACCCTTCGTGTGGAGACTGATGGGCACCTTATTGGCAGGATCATATTTCTCAGCCCACTTCTCATAAAGCGGATAGAGACTCGCAGCAAGGGTGTTATACCAGCTATAGCCATTGCGACGCTCTGCACCGATCTGATACAGATGGCGACGGGGCACACCATCACGGTCGCAGACGAAAGGTTCACAATAGTCAAGATCGTAAAAGCGGGCCCAGATTGGTTCAGCTTGAGGATCTTTCTCCAGACGCGTATCCTGATCGTAACTGCCACGACTTCCTACACGTACAATCTTATAGCCAGTGAGTTTATACTTATCAAACCAGCGCATAGCCGCATGAACTGCCTTCTTCACACGGTCATCAGGATTAGGCAGTTCCATTAGCAGACGTGTCAGTGAGACGCTTTCCATCGAACAATAGGAAGGTAACTCAAAGGCACGGGCTGGTGCAGGCTTCAACGTCTCGCGATCGTGCTGCTGACACCAGACCGTCGGCTCACCATCCTTCACAATCTGCGTCGCCAAGATGCAATCGATACCCTTGTCAAATGCTTCCGCCATCCGTTTCCGCAACGCTTGATTCGTCAGATCTCCCTGATAGGGCTCTTTCTGAGCAATCATGTCACGAAACAGGTTCAGCGTGTTAACCATCGCATCGTCGTTGAAGGTGATATGAATCTGGTAGCCGTGCATTTCAGGCCAGAACTGCGGCCAGCCACCATTCTCATATTGTCCGCTCAACAGATACTCCACACCTTTGCGGAAAGCCTCCCGATAACGGGAATCCTTTGTATATTGATAGAGCCGCGCCAGGAACATCATCTGAATATTCGTGGCATCATTATCAGTAGTGGAGTCGTCGGGTTTCTCTTTGTCAATCAACAGTTGTGCCTGTTCATCGCTGGTAAGGGGGCGTGCCATATCGATATTCTTGGGCCAACCGCCAGTCACACGCTGATAGAGCAATAACTGATCACCCACCTGACGGGCCTCATCGGTCTTGAAGTACGCAGGATCGGTTTCGTGCATCAATTGTTTGAAAGGGTTCTGTGCTACGACAGGCATCCACGCCATCAGCAGCAACAGAAGAAGGGCTGTCACCAACCATCTGTTTGTTTGTAGTTTTTTCTTCATTGTTTTTAAGTAGTCTTCAGTTGGTCTTAAAACAGGGCGTCATCATCTTATGACGCCCTGTTTCTTCCAGTTTATGAGTTTATCTCAACTTATTTCTTCTCTGCTGCTTCCTTCTTCTTCGGAGCAGCCTTTTTCTTAGCCGCAGGCTTCTTCTCTGCGGGCTCCAGTTTCTCAAGACGAGACTTCAGACGGGTAATCTCCTTGTCCTTCATCTCGATCTCATCACCTTGATTCTTGATGGTTGTCAACAGGCCCTCCAGCTCATCGTTGTCGATATCGAGCGGATAGAGGGCATTCACTCTGTTGATAAAGTCACCAAGAATATTCATGTAGTTGGTGAAGGCATCAAATGGTCCGCTGTAGATACCACGATCCAGACCTACGTTTGAGGGTTTGGTAGTCATGAAGCGGAAGTTGTTGGAAGCCTGGAGATAGTCCCAGTCCTGGTTAATACGCGGATCATTGGCGATGCGCAGACGGTCTGCCACACTATAGAGCTTATTGAAAGCCTCACGCTGCATAGCGTTACCCAACCAGCAGCTGACATCACGTTCCTCGTCCACCCATGACAGGGTATCGGGCACGTCGATCTGACCAACACTCTTGCAGGCCTTACAGATCTCCGTCGGTGTCATGAAGTTGATACCCTTCTCCTTGGCACAAGCGGGCAGTGCCTTGAGGAAGTCAAGGATATTACTGCTCAACGGCTGGGCGATACCCAGGGCTGAGAGCTCCATGAAGATGTTGATGATCTGCTCCTCATCGGGGAAACTGGCGATACGGTTAATATAAGCATCGGCAAAGAGAGGATAGCCATCCCACTCTGAGTTGTTGAAGCGCAGAGAGATATCATCCGACAGTTCCACATCACGGAGCAAGAGCTTCAGGTTTGGTGCGATGTTACAGTTATACACATAGTGCGGACTCTTCCATCCGAGTACGTGCTTGGCACCCTCGGTGAGCATTCCCTTGAAGCCCATGGCAGCAGCCTGTGCACCGATGTCGTCGCTGTAGATCAGGGAAGAGTTACGTAATACGGTCGGTTTCTTACCGAAGAGCTCTTCGATCTTGGCAGCCTGCTTCTTCACGTCGAGAGCAAAGGTCTCCTCGTTAGCCAGAGATGACAGACCATGACTGTAGGGCTCTGCCAGGAACTCCACACAACCGGTCTCGTTCATCTTCTGCAGTTTCTCAATCACCTGCGGTGCATGATACTCAAGTTGCTCAATACCAGTACCTGAGAGTGAGAAGGCCACCTTGAAGTACTTGCCGTTCTCATTGATCATGTCGTGAAGTGCATTCAGGGCAGGCATATAACTGCGCTCTGCAATGTCGGTAATGCTACGCTCGTTCTCGTAGTCATCGTAGTAATAATGGTCAGTACCGATATCAAAGAAACGGTAACGCTTCAGATGAATAATCTGATGTATCTCGAAATATAAACAAATCGTTTTCATAACTTCTTTATTGTTTAATGTTTATTCTTTAATGTTTAATGTTATTGCTCCCAGCCGAGTGTGCGGCGATAGAGTGTACGGATCCAGCGACCTACCTTCTCCCACGTAATCTGATCCACCTCGCGCTTACCCTCATCCTTCAGATACTGGAAGAGCGACTCGTTGTGGCAGATAGAATAGATGGCATCAGCCAGAGCATGGATATCCCAGTAATCAACCTTGATACAGTTGTCAAGGATCTCAGCACAGCCTGACTGCTTTGAGATGATCGACGGGGTTCCGCACTGCATTGCCTCCAACGGAGAGATACCGAACGGCTCACTCACAGAAGGCATCACATATACATCAGATGCTTTCAGGCATTCATAGACCTGCTTGCCGCGCATGAAGCCTGGGAAGTGGAAACGGTCTGCAATGCCACGTTCAGCAGCCAGGTGAATCATCGCGTCCATCATGTCACCAGAGCCTGCCATACAGAAACGGACATTACGGGTACGATGCAGCACCATCGTGGCAGCCTCAACGAAGTACTCAGGTCCCTTCTGCATAGTGATACGACCCAGGAAGGTCACCACCTTCTCCTTACCCGTATGGTCGGGACGAGGAATGGCCTGATACTCATCGGGCAGCGGATAAACGGCATTGTGAACGGTGAAGCACTTACGAGGATCCTGGTGGTACTGGTTGATGACCGTCTGGCGTGTCAACTCTGACACACACATGATACAGTCGGCCCAGTCCATACCGTTCTTCTCAATCGAATAGACCGTCGGGTTCACCTTACCACGAGAACGGTCGAAGTCAGTAGCATGAACGTGGATACACAGGGGCTTGCCACTCACCTGCTTGGCATGGATACCAGCAGGGAAGGTCAGCCAGTCATGGGCGTGGATGATATCGAACTCCTCGGCACGGGCCACCTGACCGGCAATGATCGAGTAGTTGTTGATCTCCTCGTGCAGATTGCCAGGATAACCGCCGGCAAACTCCATCGCACCCAGATCGTTCACGTTCATATAGTTAAAGTCTGCGTAGATATGATCACGCAACTTGAAATAGTAGTCAGGATCCATAATGTTACCCACACGCTGCTTCACGTAGTCGTAATCGACATCACGCCAAGCAATGGGCACAGCGTTCATGGCCACGATACGACAGGCATGCTGACTCTCATCACCAAACGGATGCGGCAGACAGAGCACCGTCTCAATATCGCCCTGAGCTTTCAAACCTTCAGAGATACCATAATTCGCAGTGGCGAGTCCACCAAACACATGAGGAGGATACTCCCATCCAAACATTAATACTTTCATCGTCGTTCCTCCTTATTTTTGATATGAATACTTATCGATCAGCTTGAGCGTGCGCAGAATCTCCGCCACGTTCATGGCAAACGACATGGCACCACGTCCGTGGAATGGCGGGTTACCGTCGAACAACTCACTAATCGTTCCGATAGCATGATAGTCCATCTCATCTTCATAACCCACGAGCTGACGCTCGATGAAACTCAGACGGCTACGTCTATAGAGCTTCAGGCAAGCCTCCATGTAGAAGCCACCGAGCCAAGGCCATGCGGTGCCCTGATGGTAGGCATAGTCACGCTGGGTCTGTGGACCGACATACATCGGGTTGTAGCCACCACTCTTCGGAGAGAGGGAGCGCAAGCCCTTCGGTGTCAGTAACTCACGCGTACAGATATCCACCACGCTCTTCATCTGCTCCTGACTCAGCGGAGAGTAGTCGAGAGCCACGGCGAAGATCATGTTCGGGCGAACACTCCAGTCCATCATATTGCCATCCACATAGTCGAGCAGATAACCATATTCATTGACAAAAGTCTCAACAAATGAAGCCTTTGTCTTCTGAGCCAGTGCCTCCAGTTTCTCTGCGCCCTTGGCATCACCCTTCTCGGCAGCCATCAAAGCACAGAACTTCAGGGCGTTGTACCACAGGGCGTTAAACTCTACGATATAACCGGAACGCGGCACCACCGGACGGCCGTTGGCGGTGGAATTCATCCATGTCACAGCACGGTCACGGCCATTGGAGTAAAGCAGGCCGTTATCATCGAGGCGCAGATTGGGGTGACCACCCTTGATGATATAGTCAACAATATCGCTGACCAGCTTGCCATAACGCTGATAGCCCTCCTCCTTTCCGGCATCCTTCACATACTGCTGGATAGCCCAGATAGCCCAGAGGGGCACATCAGGCTGTTCGATCTCATAGATCTTCACCGACAGGGGCTTCCCCTCCATGAACTCTCGGAGACCTTTTTCCGCTGTTTTCATCACCAGCTCAAAGTAATCGCGCTCGTCAATGGCCAACGTCAGTCCCGGTAACGCGATGAACGTGTCGCGGGCACGGGCCTTGAACCAAGGATAACCTGCCAGCAGATAGCGGTCGTCTTTCTTGTCAATCTTTTCCATAGTGCCACTGCGGCGGTCACGGAAGTGGAACTGGTGGGCGGCGCAAAGCAGGATATTATAGAAATTGTCACGCGGCTTACGGTCTTCAACCTCTTCCTCCCACAGTTTCTTCAAGGATGAAGTCTTGATCTGTGAGGTAGAGCCGGAGAAGATGATGCTCTCACCCTTCTTGATCGGCATCTCGAAATAACCAGGTACGTACAGATCCTCGTTAGAGGCATAACCACGCTCCTGCTCCTTCGGGTACTCCACACCACGATACCAGTCAGGCTGGAAGATAAACTCGTTCTTCTTGGAGAACTGCATATAGAGGTCGGGATAACCGGCATACATACAAGTCTTGATACCGCCGTCGATCTCATGGTACTCACGGCTGGCCGTTGAGTTCTCGTGCGTAAACTGACGAACCGAACGGAAGGCCAGGAACGGACGGAAACGCAGGGTCGTGGCAGAGTGCGCATCCACCAAGGTATAACGGATCAGGATACGGTCCTCATAATGGTGGAAGATCACTTCCTTCTTCAACACGTCACCACC
>JAEEGI010003504.1_pt1 | contig 37309 bp, 28 predicted proteins | sample 8958751 | NCBI WGS metagenome assembly JAEEGI01 (sample SAMN16246545, study PRJNA631951) | gut metagenome | biome: gut microbiome; feature: rumen; material: KS-attached | host: Bos | place: Iran: Karaj | collected 2018-10 | reverse complement strand
ATATCGTTACTGGTGAATGCCGGAGTGGAATTGAAGCCATACATAAAGAGGTTGATGAGCGGTTTCTACAACTCTATCTTAATGAGTACTGCTGGAAGTTTAATCGCAGGTTCTTTCGTGACAGCAAGGATCCAAAGTATGATCTATTCGATCATCTGATAAAGACAGCTGCAACTTATACTTCTGACATCAAATGGAGGGACTATGCTGGGGGCGGGAAGGTTGTTAACACTCTTTAGTCCTTTTATCACCACACAGAATAAATTCCTTACAAATAAAGATGGAAATTTCGCGTGGAGACCATTGCAGATATTAAATCCAGCAATATACATTTGTTTAGTAAAAAGGATTACTGAAAGTGAGAATTGGAAACTCATTCAAGAAAAATTTGATTCTTTTCGACAGAATGCCCGAATTAAATGTTATAGCCTACCAATTGTTTCTGCGGAAGGCAATACGCAGTTAAAAGATGACACTGCAACCAACATCTTTAATTGGTGGGAGGAGATAGAACAGCAATCTATAGAACTTGCATTAAAATACAATAGTGTTTTGATAACTGATATTACTGATTGTTATGGCTCTATATATACACATTCCATTGGATGGGCATTACATGGAAAAAGAGATGCAAGAATACACCGTAATGTAAATCCGCCAACTTTAATAGGGTGTATTATTGATAACATTATACTGGCAATGTCGTATAGACAGACTAATGGAATACCACAAGGCAGTGTATTGATGGACTTTATAGCGGAAATTGTGCTAGGATATGCAGATTTTGAGCTATCACAAAAATTGGATGCACTTAACAATGAATATGGTAATAATGGGATAGATTATCAAATACTTCGTTATCGCGATGATTATAGAATTTTTGCTAACACACAGGAAGATGCTGTAAAAATTGCAAAGATATTATCTGAAGTGCTATCAGACTTGAATTTAAAACTAAACACTCAAAAGACATTTGTTTCCAGCCATATCATACGAGATGTTATAAAAGCAGACAAATTGTATTGGAACGAGACAAAGCATGACGAAAAGACGTTGCAAAATCAATTACTTCTAATCCATAGCTTAGCCGATAAGTTCCCTAATTCTGGCAGCCTTGTAACTGCACTAAGTGATTTCCTTGACAAATTGTACCCATTGAGTGTTTTGAAAGAAAATTCCACCAAGGCTTTGATAAGTATTTTGGTGGATATTGCTTATAATAATCCAAGGACGTATTCCTATGTGATTGTTTGTATTGGAAAGATACTTTCTTTAGATACAGATAGAGGTAAAGTAAATGATATTTATTCTTTGATAAGTAATAAGTTTGAGCACAAACCGAATATCGGTTATTGGAAAGTTTGGTTTCAACGGTTAACAATAAAAGAAAATCGTGAAAAGGAGATGAACTCTGAAGAGAAATTATGCCAAATTGCAGCGGGTAACATAGATATTCGGCTATGGAATAATAGTTGGTTGAAAGATGAGTATCAGCAAATCTTTCGTAATTGCAGTATCTTCAATCAGAAATTATTCGATGAAACAACAATTGTTCCCGAAAAAGATGAAGCACAACTTTTTGCATACTAACTAAATTTTGCGGAATATGATAGGAAATATTGACATACTGGTAAAGGAACTCTGTAAGCTGCCCAAGGAAATTGGCTGGGTTGAGTTCAAGCATAACAATTGCGAGCCAAATATGGTTGGCGAGGACATTAGTGCCCTTGCCAATACCGCTACATTGAACGACCGCGATAATGCCTATATGATATGGGGAGTAGATGATACGACTCATGAGATAATTGGTACAAAGGTGCGGTTGCAGATGGAGAAGAAAGGCGAGCAGGAGTTAGAGAATTGGCTTCGCTATATGCTCTCCAAGAATGCGGATTTTGAATACTATGATGCTGAGATAGATGGCAAGCACGTAGAGCTGATTCGAATCCACAAGGCTCTAAATGAGCCAGTAAGCTTCCAGAAGGTTGACTACATACGGAGTGGTAGCTACACAAAGAAGCTGCATGAGTTCCCTGTATTCCGGGCTCAGCTATGGGACAAACTGCGCCATGCCCAGTTTGAGGATGTATGCGTCAAGACTGACCAAAGATATGAGGACATCATCAAACTGCTTCAGGTGGATGCGTACTTTACGTTGCTGAAGATATCCCAGCCAGCAGAAAAGGAAGCAGTTGTGCATTATCTGAACGAGGATGGCATCATCCAGAAGCAGGATAATGGTCTATATTCGATAACGAACTTGGGGGCATTGTTGTTTGCAAAGGATCTAAATGAGTTTGCCCGTTTAGGCCGGAAAGCTATGCGTGTAGTGCAGTATAAGGGTATCAACCGACTGTTGATTCAAAAAGAGGAGCCTTTTAATCAAGGCTATGCTATTTGCTTTGAGAGTATCGTACGCTACGTGAATGCCTTGCTGCCAAGCAATGAGGATGTTAATGCAGTTCAATTGTCAACAACAAGCAAGTTCCCTCTGCCTTCTGTAAGAGAAACCATTGCAAATAGCCTCATTCATCAGGACCTATATATTACTGGGGCAGCTCCTGTAGTGGAGATATTTGACAATCGTATCGAAGTGACGAATCCCGGCACTCCATTGGTTGATATACTTCGCATTATCGACAATCCTCCAAAATCAAGAAATGAGAAACTGGCATCACTTATGCGTCGATTGAAGATGTGTGAGGAACTTGGCCGTGGCTGGGATAGAATGGTGATGGCTTGTGAAGCTCAATTCCTCCCAGCTCCTCGCATCGAGGTTTTCCAAGATAGCACAAAGGTCACTCTCTTCTCAGAGATGGAGTTTAGCAACATTCCGATGGAGGATAAACTCTGGTCATGCTATCTTCATGCCTGCCTAATGTATATACAAGGTGATGCCTTGACAAACAAGTCGCTGAGAGATAGGTTCAATGTGAGTGAAACATCCGCTGGAAGTATATCAAGGTTGATAAAGGAGGCAGTATCTCAGGGAAGGATTAAAGCACTTGATCCTGATACGGCGAAACGATATATGAGGTATATACCTATATGGGCTTAGTTTAATTTGCCGGTAATTTGCCGGTAACTTGCTGAGACGTGAAAAAAAACGGAACTGCATTTCGCTAACACACTGATAATCAGTAATAAGTGTAAACAAGTTTAATTTGCCGGTAATTTGCTGGTAATTTGCTAAAGAAGAAAAATAGACATAGATATGTTATTCGGAAAAAAGATTAGAGAACTAAGAGATGAGAATGGTGTACTGCAACGCCAGTTGGCTGCACTATTGGAGATAGACACCCCGATGTTCAGCAAGATTGAACGTGGCGACAGGCGTGCTAAACGTGAACAAGTTACTAAACTTGCTGAGTACTTCCATCAGGACGAGAACGAAATGCTTACCTTATGGCTGGCTGACAAAGTACTTGATGCGGTAGATGGCGAGCAAGAACTCAGTTCGCAAGCCATTGAAGTTGCCCAAGAACAAATCAAAGAACTGTAAAAGTATGGAGATTGACATTTTTCCTATACCACATCGGAAGGATGGGATGGCTCGAAACTTTGACAAGGGTTTCCTTGGCATTCTCATCATCTCTTACATCATCGCTGCTTTTAAGACAGCTCAGTGTGTTGTGGGCAATGATACAGGAAAGGAGTTTGTGTGCTTCCTGCTCACAATTCCGATATTCGTTGGCTATTACGCTCTGTTTGTGCTTGTCTGTCATGGCATCAAGAAGGGACTCTATGCTTTCTTCAAGTCTCATCGCAAGGAATGGAACAACATAGCAGACCGCGAAGAGATGGAGGAGCACATCACTCAAAACCTTGGTCAGATACAGAAGAAGGTGCAAGAGAAGAGCGCAACTGTCAACAATCAAAAGGTAGCGGCACCAGCTGTGGTTGATGCTCCCAAGACAGATAGCAATGTTGAATCACAAAGTCCAGAAGAAGTATCAGTCACTCCTGAGGCATTGGCAAAGCTACAACTCAAACGTGACATTCAGAAAGCACATGATGAGTTAGAAGTATTCATCAACCAAGTGCAGATTGATCGAAAGCAGATGAACGAGGCAAAGGCCGCTCGCGAGGCCAAGAAACTTGACGCTATTCTCAAATACACTCGTTATACGCTCATGCCTTATGGCTTTACGGATGAAGAACTGTACCAAATAGAGGAAGCTGTTAAACTTCTTGTGGAACTCAATGGCGTTACACGCATGGAGGTTCTTTCTATCAGCAAGAAGAAAGACTTGAAGCAGGCTGACCTGAAGAACTTCTGTTGGAACATTGCAAACCAATATGGAATTGATCCAAAGACCACGGCTCTGTTTGCACTCAATCTGTTTTATGCCTGGTTCAGCAACACTGAACCTTCAAGCATTCAAAAGACCCTGCGTAACACAGCGGGCACGTATACAATCGAGATCGACGCGAACATCATAGACCATCTGCCTCAGTTGGAAGAAAAAGTACTTGGAAAGAATCACCCATAGCGTATTTATCGATTCCTATGTTTGTTTATCACAACCGCCCATATTACATCCTCTTATCGTTAACGTGTAGTCGTAACATATTGATACACAATGGTGTTTAGATTCGAGGAAGTCCATTAGTCCAAAGACGACAAACAACAAATATCTAAGACAAAATCCGTGTAGCTCACTGAGTTACACGGATTTTACTTATATAGCCTTCCTGGTCATAACATCTATGATAATAGTTTATTGTGTCAATGAGATGTTGAAGATCGGAAATGGTTGTTGCTAAGTTCTTGAACTTGAGATATTGGGCATTATACCTTTCTAAGGAGCCGTTTGGCAATCTCCGTTCTATATCTGCCGGAATAAAGAATGAGCTGCGATTTCCCAAATGAGCGTGGAATTCCGTAAGGAAAATATGTATTCCTGCCAAGTCGAAATCGCCGAAATGAATATAGCGGTTAGGGATGGCCTGCAACCAAGAGCGGAGATCGGTGGATTGCGGGTAGCGAGAAACGAAAAGCAAGCGGCTGACGCCTATTGTTTGGTCAAACAATGCCCGTTGCTGGCGAATCATACGGAAATTCTCCATATTTTCGATTCCTACGACAACGACATCCTGAGGGACAGAAAAGGACTGCCAGTCAGTAATGAACAAGAAGCTCCCCTCTTCTGGGTTTACCGTCAGCTCACGTCCATTCAGCATGCAAGTAATCGGTTCGTATGTATTGACAGGGAAGCCTGGGCATGAGCGGACGGCTATGAGTTTTGAATTGCCCGTAGCTGTTGCTTGCGCAAAACGGGAGGCCTCATCAGTCAGTAGCGCTTCTCGCATCAGGTCCAAATCAGACATTCTTTCGTCAAAGGCAGACAAAGCTTGCATAAATACTTCTGACTGAGGGACAAAGAGGACACGGCGGCTACCATGAGAGGTGCTGACGATAACCCCTTCGCGCTCCAGTTCGTCAACCCACTCGCCGCGGAGCTGGCTGGCAGGCAGACTCTCTCCGTTGCGAAGGCGGATGAGCTTGTCGATGAGTGCTGCTGTTATCTTCATTTCTGCGAGATTAACGGGTGGACGATGGTCTTCGACTTGCCATCCTTCTGCAACAGATAGGTATAGCGATAGTCGGAGACGTTATAGGTCGTTGGAGATGAATTGATGAGCAGGATGTTGCGGGCGTTGGCAAAGTCGAGTATTCCCTTGACATTCTGTGGGTGCAGCTTGCCTATCTCGTCCATCATGCAGTGTATGAAGAAGTCGCCGAATTTCCGGCTCACCTTCTCCTTGAACACATTGATGAGCATGATGTTGATCATCGCCTTGACCAGCGTGTCGGTACCCTCGCTGCCCACGTGCGAAAGCTTGTCGGCCCACCCCGTATCATTGTCGTTTTCTATGATGCGGAACTGCAACTGGAAAAGGTCTGAGAGCGTCAGATACTGGCGCGAAGGATTATCGGTCAGCGACTTCATAAAGTCGAGCAAATGACTGACGGCCTTCTGGTTCACCTCATCTCGGCTGGCGGTTGAGAACAGGTTCATCTCGCCCATGGCAAACTGGTTCTCGTCGTTGAATTCCTTGATGCGTTTCATCAGCTGCACCATTTTATCAGACGAGGGAACCGACTGCAGGGCGATGAGCTTGATGACGCCGACAAAGTTGCGCTCCTTGAAGTCTCTGTTAATATCGTGAATAATTTTGTCGACGTCCGACTCATGGCGCGTCAGTTCACCCATCTCCTTCGACACGCGGGCAAGGATCTCCACATACCGTTCGCTGGTCCTGCGGCGATACTCTTCCAGCTTGTTATTGATAAGGAAGTCGTCGAGATTGTTGGCGAAATCCAGGTAGTCCTCGTCTATCGTCAGCTCTGTCCTGAAACTGAATGTATTCTTCGCTGAGAAATTGCCCTTGAACACATTGACACTCTGCTTAAACTGGTTATGACGCGCCTGACGCTGTACGATGATGCCCGTCAGTTCGTCAACAGCCTGTCCTGGTGTGCGCAGCGTCTGTTTCTCCTTCGCATCGGCCAGCATGGGTGGGCATAGGTTCTCGTCATGAGCAAAGCGGTCAGCTTTCTCCAGTTCTTCACCCAGATGTTTCCGTTCATCATTGCGTTCTGCCAGTTCTTTGCCTATAGCAGTCAACTGCTGGTCGTGCTTGAATTTACGTTGCTGGTATTTCTCAGTCAGTTGCAACAGCTTTTCTGAGAGCGTTTTCTTCTGACTCTTCAGATTGTCCTCCTGGTCAAATAGTTCTTCCTTGTCCCGCAGATAGTCGTACACCAGCCTGCGATGCTCGTCAATAAATCGAAGTTCGTCTTCGGCAGCTTTTATCCTCGCCTTGCAGTCCTCCACAAGCGCCGTGTCTGCACCCCGGCCTTTCAGCTCATCCATTTCCTGTCGTTTCAGTCTCAGCAGTTCGGTCTCAGCGTTCTTCTCTGCAATTGCTGTTTCAGCATTGATGGCAGCTACACGCCCGGCATGCGTCTTCACATTCTCTTCCTTCGCATCATGATACTTCTTCTCAGCAACATTCAGCTGCTTTTGCTTGTCGTCCTTTAGTTTCCCAAGAGCGGTTTGTGCCGTTGATAACTGGTGGGCCAGCTCCTGCTGACGGATATTGAGTTCCTGCTGTCTCTGCCCGATAATCTGTTTTGCTTTCGCCTCATAGTCCTCGATGCTCACGGTAATCGTCTTGCGCCGCTGCGGTATCATCCTAAGTTCCGCCTCTGCCAGTGACTTCTGCTGACGAAGCTCTTTAATCTGAGGAGCGAACTGACGCTTCAACGCTTCGATGGCCTTTTCCTGCTGTTGCTGAATCCCGTGCCGTTCCTCCTTAGCCTGCTTCTGTTCTTTCTCGAGCTTAGCCTTCTCCTCCAGGAGTTGCTTCGGTTTTCTGACATGAAGCGGCAGGTCGGTCAAGTCGAGCCTCACGCCATACAGGGAAGTCCCTTCCGTCGCCTGCGGATGCAAGCCCGTCTGGTAAAGCACCTTTTCCTCATTGATTACCTTACCGATATTCTGTTCCCAATCAGCCTTGTTCTCTTCGAGCCATTCGTAAAGCGAGCCCTTTGTATGTTCAAGCAGTCTGTCAATAGAGGACATCTGTTCAGAAAGTATCTCCATCTCCGCCTGCTTCACTTCTAACTTTCGCTGATAGTCAGCCGTCGTCTCCGCCTCTTTCTTGTCATATTCTGCCTGAACACGGTTGATGTCGGAAGTTAATGAGCGAACCTTACCCGTCAGTTCTTTTTCCTTTAGTTGCAGTTCATTCAATTGCAGATTCAGCGACGCCCTTTCTTCTTTGAATGGTACGAGAAACTTTACCTTCAGGAGTTCTTTTTCGCAGTCATTCTGCTCGGTCTTCACGGTATCAATCGCATTCGAAGCCGCTGCCATCTTCTCAGCAAAAGACTGTTCTATCTCAGTCCTCACATCATTATATGCTTTCAGCAATCGCTCGTCGGTCTTTTGCCTTTCGTGCCCCTCCGAGAGAATGCGCTGCTGCTGAGTCTGTCGGAACGATTCCAGCTGATGGGCGATGTTCTGACGCAACGCTTTGTACTTCGTGGTGACATCGTTATAGCGTGCCGTCAGGTCGGCCAGCTTGTCCTTGAGACTTTCAAGTTCCGCCTTTACGCCAGGTTCTTTCTCCTGGCGGCTCATCACAAGGTCTATCTGTTGCGTCGAATAGTATTCCCTCCTATTCCTCAGACGCTTCAGTTTGTCATTCACTACACCCTGTTCCTGATTGAGCGATGATTTCTCCGCATCATGTTTCTGCTGGATTTCCGACACAAGGCGCTTCTGCCTGTCTTGCTCTTTCGTCAGTTCAGCAATCCTTGCCTCTATCAGTGGGAGTTTCTCTCGCGAGACTCGTTCGGCATATTTCAGCTCACAGCACAAATCTGCAATTTGCTGCTTCATGTATAGCAGTTCGTGGTAGGCCTTCACCACAGCATCGGCCTGCTTCCGCACGAGCGACTCGCCCTTCTGGTTCAGCCTGTACCAGCAGGAAATATCCTTGTATTCCTGTTCAAAGTCGGCCACTTGCCTGCGGAAATAGCCCAAGTCGATGTTCGCCTCTTCATCACTCATCGAGCGGATAATGATGTCCTTGATGAAATTGGCATCCAGACGCGAGTTGAGAAACACGTTCTGTATGCTTCGCGGAATATTCTGATAGCTGTTGGTTTCCAGAAGCCGGAAGCGGACAAACTCCTTCCCTACGGTCTGCTTGTTGCCATAGAGGATGTCGCGATACTGCTCATAGCGGTCGATGATTTTGCTCATATACGTACCGCCCAGCCGATTGCGTATCACCTTCCACTCTGCCGTCACCTCCCCACGTCCATCTACCAGCCATTCTTTCCTATAGGCGGCATCCACAAACCTGTAGCACGCCCTACCCGAGGAGCGGAGCACAAGGATACTGAAAGGCCCTTGCTCGTGCTCTACCTCATAGACCATATATGAATTGGCGTGAGGCAGATAGAATTCGTCGAACGACTTCATCTCCTTGGGTATGCCCAGGTGAAGTTTGTCGGCATTATAGAAAAACAGAATGGCTCTGAGCAAAGTACTCTTACCTACGCCCTGCGTGCCGATGAAATGGACATTGCCATCCAGCTTCACTTCTGCATAGCGTATGTTGGCACTGTTTATAAAGACTATTTTGCGTAATGCTCTCATGACTCTTCTGTTTCAATGATGGTGAGACAATCTATCAGTTCCTCGATGTAATGGAAGGCGGCAGTCACCTTGTAGGTGCCGTCAAGTTCGTTCTCCAGTTCCACGAACCCCATTCGTTCCAAGTCGCCTACCAGCTTATCTATCTTCTCTTCGTTGGTCTTGACATCGGTATACAGGTTGCGTGCCTTTTCCTTGAGTTCGATGTCGCTGGAGAACTTTTCGAGAATGTTTGACTTGCGGAACGTAAAGCCCGACGCGAAGGTGTTGTTGAAGGTCTTGAGGAAGTCCACACGGTCAATCCACTGTGCCAGGCGTTGCACCTTGTCTGTCAGGTCAACTCTGTTCTCGGTTCTTGAGAAATAGTAGTATCCATTGCCGCCCTCCAGCAGGAAACCTATACCGCTGAAGTACTCCTGATAGTCGTTAAAGTCATCCTCTATGGCATCGTACAGGTGAGCACGTTGCTGCGAGATGGAGTTCTGGGAGATAAAACCGCCCTTGCTCAGTATGTCGAATATTTCTTTTGTATAACGCATAATTCTTGTTTACATCATCTTGGCTTGTGGATAGATAACGGGATATTCGATGGCTCCATACTGTCTGTATTCGCCATCGATTTGCAGTTCGTCGAGATATTGTGTGGCAATCTGACAGAAGAGCACCAGCTTCGCCTCGTCGTCCATCTTGATGCTGTAGCCGGAATAGTTCATCACGAAGTGGAACAGATGGTCGCCCGATGCCATGAAGGCATTCTTCACCTCGCCGACGTCAACCATCTGTAGCACCTCCTGCTGTTCTGCCAGTTCGCTCTCCGTCAGCGGTTCGGCCAGATTGCCCTTACGTAGCCTGCTGTTGCCCTTTCCTTTGGCGACATCCTGCAGCACCCGGAGTCCCTCTTCCGAGTTTCGAAGCATGGAGAGCGACACCTTCAGCGCGTATCGCGGACGGGGTTCCATCCATACGGGATTCCTCGCCTGCAGCTTTGCCTGTATGTCAGTATTTGTGTCGAGCAACATCTGGTCGCGCAGGTACTTCAGCTTCTGCACCTTCTGAAACAGACGGCTCTGGTATTCTATGAGGTTCAGGTAGTTGATAATCTGGCGGTCCAGTTCCAACAGGTTGTGATACACCTCGCGCAGTTGCAGTTTCACGTCCGTCACGATGTCTTTCAACTGCACGTCCATCGCCACCATAAAGAAGGTGGTCTGCTTCTCGTCAATCACCCTTTCGCATTCGTTTATCAGCGCTGCAATGTCCTGACGCTTCTCATCCAGATGCACCAGTTTCTTTTTCTTGATGGCAAACGTCGGTTCGTTCTTATAGGTATTGTCAATGTTACGCTTCAGGTCGATGACATTCCTCAACGTCGTGAGCGCAATGTTACGCAGTATCCGCTTCACATCGCGCAGATAGCCGTACTTACGGCTGGGGTTATTCTCGCTGAGATAGTAGTCGATGGCATTGTTCAGGTTGCCGATGCTCTCCTTGACGCTCGCCACATTGATTTCCTCGTTCACCTCCAGAACATCCTCGAAGAACTTCAGATACACATCCTCCAGCTCCACAAAGTCGGCATTCTCACGGATGATGCCGTAGCGTCGCAGAAACTCAATGCTTTCGTCCCGCTTGCTCGCCAGCTCGCGTGCCAGGTCATATCTGAACGACAGTTTCTTCCTGTCCTGAAACAGCGCATGAAGCAACCGGCGCTCTCTGTCCAGAGCCCGAATCAGTTCTTCTAATGAGCGGAAATGTGAAAGGTTGTCCATATCTTTAGTTCTGGTATGTTGTCGCTATTCTTCATATCTTTATTTTTTTATTCTTTTAATCTCCCGATAACCTTAACATCTGCAGGCAGCCACTTCACGCTTTCCATTTCTTCTTTTTTGAGCCAGCGGGCGGCTTCATGCTCGTTCAAGTGCAGCGACTCTGTAAGTAGCGAACACAGATAGCAATGCATGGTAAGATGAAACTGCGGATAGTCATACTCCACCGTACAAAGAAACTCATCCACGCTGATCTCTGCAGATAGCTCCTCGCGAATCTCCCTCACGAGCGCTTCCTCTGGTGTCTCCCCTACTTCCATCTTTCCGCCAGGAAACTCCCACCAGTCCTTCCATTCGCCATATCCACGCTGCGTGGCGAAGATCTTATCATCTTTGCGAATAATCGCTGCTACGACTTCTATCTGTTTCATAATTATGCAATTTCTTTCATTCGTGCGAAGTGCATCACGCTGCCAGGAATTGGTTCCGCCATATTCCAGCGTATCTGCATTTGCATTCGATTCCCTAAATTCTTGTACTCCCAGTCGCTCAGGGTAACACGGCCCAAATAGACGTACCCCATCGTGCGAGTCTTGTCCTCAACAAAATTCTTTTGTTCACGTACAAAGAGCAGCATGGTCTGTGTCTGATTGATATATGCCTGCCCCTCATTCGATTCTGGTCGAACGCGATTCTGCGTGTCCCATTGAAACAGATAGGGTGACAGCGCCTTGTCGTCGTAATCAGTTGTAGAACCCTCTTCACGATTCTTGATGATATCGACGAACATCGCCTCCACATTCAGGAGTTTGTTGCGTTCTACACCTTCGCGAGCTGACGATTTACGCACCAACGTTGATGTTCCGATAGCAACCTGAATCTGTGCCTTTGTATATACTCCATGAAGCTTCAATGGGAAATTTGGCAACAGGGAGTTGTCCGGCTTCTCGTATGCCTTGTTTTCCAGAATCATTAAGCCTGTCACCTCAGCAAGTTCTTCGTAGAATAGCTTGTCAGCAGCAAGGGCATCAACCATTTCTTGGAGGTTTGTAAATCTTCCAGCCGTCTCAAACAGGTCGTAATAGAGCATCAGCAATCGCTTTTGGTCAACAGCATTCATACTGTTTATTCTCACTCTGAACGCTCGTTTTGCGAGTTGCTCGATAAAGCTCAAATAGGAATATGAGTCCGTTGCCGACCACTTGCGGAACACTACACGACTTAGCTCCTCATTAAACCGAGATTGCTCTTTGCTCACCCCAGCCTCAAACAATATCTGATTCCACGTTCTACCTTTGTAGAGCTTATCTACGGGCATCTGATAAATCCTTACGAAATTGGAGAGCGTAAGCGGAACGGAGTGATGTCTTTCGAAGTTCTGCACCAAACCAAGAACCCGTCGAGTCGTAAAACGTTGGATAGCACCTCTGATATTCTGCAGGATATACTCCTTGGCCTTTGGTTCCAGCATGATGCGACAACCCAGCGGCAAGTGAGGACAATCGCGTTCCATCTCTTCGATCACGCTCATCGAAGTGCGCCCAAGCATCACCCTCATGCGGTCAGAATAGTTGAATTCTGCACGACTATTACCAACATAGTCAAAGATGTCCACATGTGTTTTGCCTTCGGCCTTACGTAATCCTCGGCCAAACTGCTGGATAAATACAGTAAGACTCTCCGTGGGACGAAGGAAAAGAATAGTGTCAACCTCAGGAATATCTACGCCTTCGTTGAACATATCAACAACAAACAGATAGTTGATTTCCTTGTTTCTCAAACGACGATAAAGTGGTGCTCGCATCTTAGCATTCTCACTGGTCAGCACATCAGCCTTCAGTCCACAAAGCGTAAACTTCGAGGCCATATATTTGGCGTGCTGCTGATCTACACAGAAACACAAGGCCCTGACGTCGCGAATATTGGGGAGGTATTTTTGTAACGATTGTAAGACGACTGCCGTACGTGCATCGTTATAGCTGTAGATTCGTGAAAGCTCTGATGCCACATAATGTCCCTTATCCCATGCCACTTCAGAGTAATCCACAGAATCCGTGATGCCATAATAATAGAATGGAGCAAGCAAACCTTTGTTCAGCGCATCATCAAGACGTATCTCCGCAGAAATGGTACCATCAAAGTCCTGTGTGATGTCCTCGCCATCCATACGTTCTGGTGTAGCCGTCAGACCAAGCAATACCTTGGGCCTAAAGTGGTCGATAATCTTACGATAGGAAGATGCCGCTGCATGGTGCACCTCATCTATCACGATATAGTCGTAATAGTCAGCAGGGAGTTGAAGATTATCCAGACGATTATTGAGCGTGTCTTTTGATGCGAACACATATTCGTAGTTGGCAGGTTCTTCGCCGCCATACCATTTCTCGCCAAAGTTATAGTCACAGAGCACTTGACGGAATGTCAACAGACTCTGACGCAGAATCTCTTCACGATGGGCAATGAATAATAGACGTGCTCGTTCGTTTTTTTCAGCAAAAGCCTTATAGTCGCTTGCTGCCATCACGGTCTTACCCGTTCCTGTTGCGGCTACGACCAGATTGCGCCAATGACCACGCACTTCCCGCTCTACCTGAAGACGCTCTAATATTTCCTGCTGATAGTCGAAAGGACGTATCAGTTGTAAAAGGTCGAAGTCAATCGCATTATCCGATTCCCCCCCTAGCGCAATCTTTAATCGCTCGTCGTCCTTGCCGCTGACAAAGGTTTCATAGTCCTCAGCCCACCAAGAAGCGTCAAATGCCCCCATGATGGTTTTCATCATTCGAGGCTGTTCCATCTGCGTTACTTTCACGTTCCATTCAGCACCCGTATCAAGGGCCTGCTCAGAAAGATTAGAAGAACCAATATATGCAGTATTGAACCCTGTGTTGCGCAAGAAAATGTATGCCTTTGCGTGCAGTCGCTCATCTGTGACGTCGTAGGTGATCTTTATTTCTGTGTTATTGAGTTCTGCCAGTTTCTTCACGGCTTCAAAGTCTGTAGCCTTCATATAAGTCGTGGTAATCACCTTTAGCTTTCCCCCTCTGTTGGTAAACTCCTTCAACTGCGGCTGTATTAGCGCAAGTCCACGCTTCTTGATGAACGACACCATCAGTCGAATCGCGTCGGCTGAGGCAATTTCTTTTTGTAATTCCGTATATAGCTTAATGCCTTTTCCTGTGAAGAGAGCTCCGTTCACCAATCCTTTGATTGGCATAATCTCCTCCAGCCTCTTAGCCAAATCGGGATAGTCCGATTGCGTTTTGTCAATCACAGCCGTCAGTATCTTCGCCTGTGCCGACAACAGATTTCCCGATTCCAGATGAAATTCATCTATAAGCTTCTTGATGATGGCATTAGCCAGATTCACTCCTTTTCTAACTCCATCCTTCTTCTGCTCTTCAACATCATCGATATCCTCATCCTCCAAATCGGAAACGTCCGACAGTATCTGTTCAAAGATACCTGTCAGATACATCGCAAGCAGTTTGGCTACCTCATGCCGCTCTATGGCCCGTTCTCCTATATAGAACTGCTCTCTGTCTATCGAAGCGATCTTCTCTTCAAATAGCTGATTGATAATTTGTTCGTATATTCCGATTTGCATATCGTCTATATTTATTCTGCTTATATTCTTCAATTATTCAACTTTGCCATGATAGATTACTGTTGTTTGACGGCAAAGTTACAAAAAATAATTGAGACATGTGCTGTTATGTTCAAGAAACTCCATAAATAAGCCAAAGTTTGATTAAAAGGCCTATCTTTTGACGAGTTAAAGACAGAACATGACACTATCAAAATGGCGTGTAGCTCTGGTGAGTTACACGCCATTAGTTTTCTATGGGCTTAAGCTCTAATACTCTAAAATCAGATACTGGAAGGGAGAGAGGGCGATGGTCTTTTCTAATTGGAGGTCTTTGCCTGCCATCTTGTCCTTCGCTCCATGACCAATCCAGTTTTCAGGAATCTGAGTCGTCTTCGCCTCGTTACGTACATTGACAAGCACGAGGAAACGCTCTTTGCCGTCAGTCTTTTCAAATACCAGCACGTCTGGGTCTGCGTAAGTGGTCAACTCTCCTTTCCGCAGAGCAGGATGCTCATTGTAAAGACCTATCAGTTCTTTGTATTCCTGATAAATCTCGGGCTTGGCACTCCAGTCTACTGGAACATATTTGAAGAAGTTAATAGGTTCAGGATAGCCTACCTCCTGCGAACCATATATCAGAGCGCCGCCATGTGGGAAGATGCTGGCCACATAGGCTGCCATAGCCCCACGGTCGTTGGTGAACTGAACACAAGGCTCCTTCTCGGTGGCATGGTCGTGGTTGGTGGTGAAACGAAGTTTAACCTTCCCTGCAGGCAGACTGTCGTATTCGGCCTTGTCGGCTGCTATCAGGTCTGTTGCGGGTGCGCCGTCAAATACCTTGACCAATGAATCCTTGTAATCCCAGCCATAGTTCATATCGAAACCGCCAATGGTGAAGTTGTCCGAACGCTTGCCTTCGGCCAACATCACAATCTTTCGGTTGCCAGCAGCAGCACGGAGCTGGTCGATAGCATCCTTCCAGAAGTCGGCCGGCACACCATCGGCCACATCACAGCGGAAGCCATCGATGCCAACTTCGACAATCCAGAACTTCATGGCGTCAATCATCGCCTTCCTCATTTCCTCATTGTCATAATTCAGGTCGGCCACATCGTACCAATCCCACGGGCGGGGATGAATGATGGTGTCGGCCTTTTCATCATGGGTGTACCAGTCGGGATGGTCTTTAACCCAGGGATGATCCCATGCGGTGTGATTGGCCACCCAGTCAAGAATAATGCCCATGCCTTTCTCATGACATGTGTTGGTCAGATTCTTAAAGTCGTCTATGGTACCGAATTCTGGTGCGATGGCTTTATAGTCACTGATGCAGTAGGGCGAGTTCTTTCCTTTTTCTATACCGATGGGATAGATGGGCATCACCCACATTACATTGACGCCCAAATCGCGGATGGAGTCAATACGGCTGGCTACCGCATTGAGAGAGTTTTCAGCGGCAAACACGCGAGGGTTCACCTGATACATGGCAATGTCTGCAACTGCCGGCATTTCGAAGACAGAAGCACGCTCCTTTGGCGGTTCGCAGGAAATGGCAATTGCTAAAATGGAGATGGATAAAAGAAACTTTTTCATATAAGTAATAACATGATGATTTCGGCTGCAAAAATATGAAAAAAAGCAACAGAGGGGATTCCAAATTTTAAAGAAACTGGTCTCTGTTTTGTGCAAACGATTGAATAACGCCCCCATACTGTTGTTCTGAGGATTTGATGACGTTTCCTGATTTGGGTTGACTGTTTTGTTTTAACCTCATAATCTCACTTAATCTCTTGAAACGTCGATATACACTGGGTTTCAGGGGAGTGAGGTTACTCGTCGGAACCTCACTTGAACCTCCTTTTGAGCGTAAGCGTATCCGCTTTGACGCCTTGCAGGCTTTTTTCAAAATCCGTACCTTTGCATATTCTTTTTTAATTATACAAGTATGAATTACAGTGCAGCAGGTATCCGTTACGGAAAATTATGGGATGAGTATTTGTCCAATCTGGTGAACGATCCCAATCTTTCACTTTCCCGTTTTCTTCGTCTTCGCCATATTGGCATACATGGTTTTGAAATGTGGATGAGCCGAAAAGGTCTTAGCGCCCTTCAGGCAAAGGCCAATGCCAAGCGTCTACAACCAGAATCACAAAAGAAGGATTCAACTGTGGCTATGGAATCTTCTCTTGTTCCTATAGTCGTTCATGAAGATTCCCATTCAGAGTCGAATACATGTAATGTCCTGACAGGTATCGGCCTGACGCTTCCTGACGGGACGTCGATCTCCATCCGTCGCGGCAGTGCTGAGGCCATAGTCTCTTTTCTCAAGCTTTATTCAGGGGAGGGCTCGTCATGTTCGGATTAGAGGACAGCCGCAGATACTATGTCTGCCAGCGATATGTGAGGATGAATATGGGCATTAACGGACTGTCCAAGATTGTAGGCAACGAACTGAAGCGTCCGCTCCTGAACGGCGATGTCTTTATCTTCTTCGGCAAGCACCGCCAGATGGTAAAGCTGCTGTGCTGGGATGGTGACGGTTTCCTTCTTTATCAGAAACGACTGGAGAAAGGCACCTTCGAGCTGCCCCGTTTCAGACCCGACCTGAAGGCCGCAGAGATGCCCTACAGGACACTTTCTGCCATCATGCGGGGTGTAAGCCTGAGGAGCGTGAGATATCGCAGCAGGCTGAGAATCGGAAAAGCCGGAATTTTACAATCGTCTGATTATCAATAAAATAAATCAAAAATGATTGCCTGTTTTCTTGGTAGTCTCGTCTTTTTTTTGTACCTTTGCAGTATGAAAAAGGACGAGATTATCAGTATGCTACAGCAACAAGTAGCCTTCCTCCAAGAGGAGCTCAAGGAGTCCAACCGCAAGGTGGATGAGCTTCTCAGGAAGGTGTCGTCGCTGGAGGAGCTGCTCGTCCAGAAGAAGGCAGAGGAGCAGAAACAGCACAATATCATCAGGGGCCTGACGAAGATACAGCAGAACAAGTCTGAGAAGCAGGCTCCGCCAGCTGTACCTAATACAGGAGCCGCCTCCCGGGCAGAGCCGAAGCCGAGGGAAAAGACCAACTACGGTGCCAGGCGCAAGGACCACTATGAGGTGGAGGTCGAGGAGGAGGACGTCGGCCCTGCCGATCCGCGCTTCGACAGGCTGAAGGCACGCCTGATAGATACTCGCGACGTGGTGCGCTACATCCTCGTACCCATGCGCTTCATCAAGAAGATATACCACGTGCACGTCTATGCCCAGGATGGGGCCGTCATGGAGGGCAAGGCACCTGCTGCTCCCCTGCTGGGCTCCAACTATGACGGTTCCTTCATCGCAGGTATCGCCCAGCTGCGCTACATCTACTCAATGCCCGTTGAGCGCATCGTGAAGTACTTTACGGAGAACGGTTTTGATATGGACAAGGGTACTGCACACGGACTGCTGCGTAAGACAGAGGTCATCTTCGAGAACCTGTACAAGGCAATGGGACTGACCGTCAAGGAGGATGACTACCTGGCAGGCGACGAGACATACCACAGCGTACTTGTGGGGCAGAAGAACAAGGACGGCAAAGGTATTAAGAAGGGCTATGTCTGGAGCGTAACCGCCATCCATTCAGGTCTTGTGTACTACTTCTACGACGACGGCTCCAGGAGTGAGAAGGTCATCCTTAATTATATAGGCGACTACGGAGGAGCCTTCCAGTCGGACGGTTTCTCGCCTTACAGGAAGATGGCGAAGAGACTTGTCCGCCTGGCCTGCCTGCAGCATGTGAAGAGGAAATTCCTTGACTGCGAAGGTGATGAAGAGGCTCAAGGCATAGTCAGACTTGTCAATGAGTTTTACCAGAATGATCATAAGCATATTATCGGCAAGGACGGATGGACGGTGGAGGACAACCTGCGCTGGCGAAGGGAGTATGCCCCCAAGATACTGAAGGAGATACGAAAGAGACTTGACCGGATGGCGGCGGATCCTGAGATGCTGCCCAAGTCCGACAAGTACAATGCCGTGCACTATATGCTTAACGAGTGGGATGCCATCGAAAACATCTTTACCAGAGGTGACTATCATCTGGACAATAACCTTGTCGAAAGGCTCAACAGATACATATCCCTCTCCAGGAGAAACTCGTTATTCTTCGGATCACACAAGGGAGCCCGGCGTGCCGCCATGTTTTACTCGCTGGCCTGCTCATGCAGACTCAACAACATCAATTTCTTCGAGTATATCTCAGACGTCATCAACAGGACGGCATTGATGCAACCCAATACTGACATCAAGAAATACAGGGCGCTGCTACCTGATCAATGGAAGACCTTATAACCTGCAAGGCGTCAAAGCGGATACGCTTACTTTTGAGCTTTTGAGGGTGGAGTGAGGTTGAGGTGAGGTTGGGGGTGAGGTTAGGAGTGAGGTTCCGAAATCGTGAAACGCTTTGAGAATCAGGGTTTCAGGAGATCGGAGTGAGGTTAAGGCCACTTTTTCATTAACTCGTTCGTTTCTCCAGATGTAGCTGTATACTTATGCATTTTGTGCATAAACATCCGGCAAAAAGATACCCCGCCACTTGAGCGTAGTAACCCGGCGGTTTAGTCGTACCAACCCGGCGGTTTAGTAACGGCAAGCGGCCTGTTTGCTGCGCCCAGCTGTAAGTGCATAAACATACACGGCATATAGCTGTTTTCGAGTAAATCAAGAATCCTTTGGTGGCTGAGTTCATAGGCTTCAAAAATAGAACTGACTATACGGAGAGCGACCTGGAACAGGCCATCATCGAACACCTGATACCACTTGATCTCTTAAGCGATATCGTAGCATAGGCATAGTGTAGACGTAGTAAGGGAGACGATAGAAAGTAGAAAGACTCTGAGTGGTAACGTAGATGGTTTAAAAAGAAATCTAGATGATCGGATGGAGCAGGGATTTTAGTTAATTATTGCTATTTCCTTACTCATGTCAATGGAAATGATTAACTTTGCACCCGAATTGAAAGACTCAATGATTTGAGCCAACGGAAATTTACATCAAGAACGCAGCAATGCGTGCCAACCGAGTTTTAGGATAGAGCAATCCGAAGAGCCACGGTGGCGAGCGAAAGCAGATGTGGGCAAAACGCCAAAAACTCATGATAGCTCAGAGACAGTAGATTTCCTTATGTGTCCAGAAATGACATATAGGGATTTTTCTTTTCTCCCCCAGCAAATGTTGTTACATGTCGTTATACCCGCAGTTTGAGAAATTCACTATTTGTATAACGATTTAAAAATTAAAACAATGGAAGAAAAGAGAGTTTCTGGTAGTCAGCGTTTTTACAGTAATGATTGCTTTGTTTACAGTCTAGATGGTTTTGATAAATTACAAACCCTAGATGAACCCCACACTCGGGTTGCTCTTAGAATATTAAAAGAGCATTTTGATCGGTTTATCGGTTTTAAAACCACAGACGCTTTATTTGAAGACATTTTTGATGCTATGCCATCTCTAAGACCATTACATCCATTTGGATTTGGACATTCAATGCTAGGATATATTCGCCCCTTGCAATTTGTTCTTAAAAAACATGGAATCAGTGACTCATATTATAAAGAGATATTAGCCTTTTTCGGTGCGCCAAGAAGAAGTTGATTCTAAACACGAAATACAACAAATGGAACAGAAAAAGAACTTGACCTGGGAAGAAAGACATCCTTACGGTGATATAAGTCATCACACCTTTCTCGACGGTTTCGAGGATTTACCTGCCCTTGGTGAAGTAGAAACAAGGGTGGTCCTTCGTGTCATGAAGGCTCATCTTGAGGAAAGACTGGGATTTAAGATTACAGATGATTTATTTACCACTATCATCAAAAGAATTCCCTACTTAGCTCCAGCAAGGCCTTATGGCATGTATAGCAAACTTCATGGGTTCGTCTTACCGTTAAAGAATATCCTTAAAGCGCATAATGCTGTTGATGAGCACTGGATGGAAACGGTGAGTACCATTATGAAGTTTTTTAGGATTATCGGTGGTGGTTATACCATAAGTGAGAAATTATAAATATCGAAGAAATGCATAAAAATACTTAAAACAATACGACATTCTATAACAACTACAAACGAAGCGCATGAAATTGAATAATTTTCACTATATTTGTGGCATAAAACCTAAAAGTATGGAAGATATCAATCGCATCAAAGTAGTACTTGTAGAGAAGAAACGAACCAGCAAATGGCTTTCTGAGCAAATCGGGGTTACACCTTCCACTGTGTCGAAGTGGTGTACAAACTCGTCACAGCCAGATTTAGGCAACCTATTAAAGATCGCAGACTTATTGGAAGTTGATATTCGTGAGTTGTTTGTAAGAGAGTATAAGCAGGTGCTCTTGTCGCAGGAATCATAAGATTTATTGTGAACACGTTACAATTGTAAGTAAAACAAGTATGAAAACAGAAGAAAAATGGGTAAGTTATTACCAAATTAAAGGAATAGAGGCAGAACCTGTCATCAGTGTCCAAACAGGAGAAGCGGTGGGAATTGAAGCTTTCATTGGGAAAGGACAATTGAGAGCTTTTAAATGTCGAGGGTTTAGAGGAAAAAGTTGTACTTATTGGGATAGAGCGATAAAAGCCGTGCTGAATTTGTTGCAACTTTCTGAAAGCTATCCTTGGGTTATCTGTACATTAGATAGCTTTTCTATTCTCTTTTTATGTGATACTAAAGAAAAGGTATACAATTGTCCTCCTCTTTTATGGGAAACAAAAGAATCATTACCTGGTATTAATCCTAATATATGTTTTTATCACAGAAGTGAACCTGAGTTTAAACCTTCTTCTGTTGATTATGATGTATTAAGGCATTGTTTAGAAACATATAAAGATTTTTTGCCATTGCGAGATGCGGAACCTTTTAGACCTGTTTCGGAAGATTTGTGTGTTAATTCCTGTAGTGAATCATGGTCTTTGAGAGCTTTCATTAAGGAATTTGGTCCAATTATGGAGTTTGGTGGCTTTCCAAAAGGCTGGAACAATGTTAGTGAATTTTGGCCTGTTTGTAGGTTTGGTGGAGAAAAAAAGAGATGGGTATATGCTTATGTCTCTTTAAGAATGAGAAATGTAGATGTAAATATTCTAAGACAAAGAAAAGATTATTTGCGAATTGGAAAGCTTCCTAATGGTCATTATTTGTTATATGATGCAAGTCCTAAAATATGGGAGCGAATTGATCTTTATTATGATGGGAATCCAATTGTAGGTTACGAGGCATCAGATTTTGTAATTACTACAAACGAATATGGTAAGCAGGGCCTGTCTCTAAAGGATGGCACAATAGTTATTGAGCCTATATATGATTCTATAACCCGTAGCTCATGTTATGGTAATTTTCTTGCATATAGTCGACAAAGTGATAATTACACAGAAATATTTCCCAGAACATATGGTGAAGGATTGATATGCTGTGAGCAATATGATAAGGACAAACGTAAAGAATTAGGGAGGTTAATATATGGATGGCCCAATATCCAATTCTATATGGACAAACATGGGAAGAGAATCGTTATTTTTGACGAAGATTGGTTTAATAAAATTGGTGTTTTTCCAAAATACGGAGTTATCAGTCCTAGTTCTGTTTGTTATTTTACAGATGGCTATCTTGATATAAAGATAGAAGATGGTAATTGCAGATGTAAGTTTCGAGTAGATAGAAAAGGTAATGCAGAATATCAAGGCTCTGATTATTATGGTCCTGAAGAAGCTGATTTGCTTGATGATTTGAATTATGATGGATATGAAGAGATGGGCTATTGGAATATACAAGATCAAGGCCTAATGGAAGGATTGGATGATGATCCAGAATCTTATGGAAATATTGATTAAGAATCTGTAATGGGTTGATGAAGAAGTGGTATAGGTACAAGCAGGCGGTTTCGTTTGGACGAAAAGGCAATTCAGATGTACAAAGATTCAACAGGAATTAAACAAGTTGATAATCATTTTTGGAAAGATGGCTCAAATACTCTGAAAAAAAGTATTATCATTATACATAAAGTGGAACGTTATTATACTATCAACTATGGAACTATCCTCGTTTAACATAAAGTGTTTGGCAATTTACATTATATATTGTCTATTCCTTTTCTTCATAGGAGAAGGAACTTTCTTTGATGATGACATTAAGAATTATGTATTTCAGTATATCGCTATTCCTCTAATCACATATCTCCTATTGCCATTTGTACTAAAATTAATAGGACATTGGAGAATTATAAAGTGGATAGACAGCGTGATAGATTATCTTTATCGCTCTGTCAAAGAGCCAGGAACGCAACATGCATTCCACGTTGAAAGAGCAGAGCTACCCGCAAAAGGTTCTTCAAAAGGGGATAGTCATTGGTTATGGACAGTCCTAAAAATACTTTTGTGTGTAGTAATTATATGGGGTATACTCATATTGATGTATCTAATCCCAGGATTAGGCGTACCAGTCGCTGCTTTGGCCGGATATGTAGGTGTTAAAATGAGCAAGAAAGGATCATGAGCAAATTAAGAAACATAAAAAGAAAGAAGCATCGCTTTGCAAAACTGAAAAAGAAATATAGGGATGCTATTATGCGACAAGTTACAAGAGATGTCATACTTTTATCAAAGAGTGACATTAATTATAATTCACTCTTCGCACCACCATTGAAAACAACTGACACGCTGTTTGAAAAACGCGATGATTCCGGTCATGTTGACTATCATTTAGCAGACGATGATATTCTCATGCAGAATGGATATGCAAGTGCCGCGACCTTATTGCTTAATTTGATGAAGATGTCAGATGATAGATTCGTCAGAGGAAGCTACATCAATCCAGTTATGTTCTGCTTCAGGCAGTATCTGGAATTGTCAATAAAAGATTCTCTGTTGAGATTTAGGTTTCAGAGGAAAAAGGCGAATGTGAATGAGACTGCGGCAAGTGGCCATGACCTTTCCAAATTATGGGATGGTTTAGTTAGGTATATTGACACCAAGGACAAAACGGTTAAAAGCATAGGGAATCTGATTAGAGAATTTAATGATATAGATAAAAATGCAACGCTGTTTAGGTACAATGAATTCCTAACAAAGAAAATATGTGATGACGAACGAATAATGCCATTAATTGATATCGACAAAATGTATACGCGTATTCTTCAAATGTATAGTTTCTTTGAAGGTGTAAATGATTTGGCCAGAAATAGCCAAGATGAAATGGCTGCATATTATTTAGTGAACTGTATAGAATAAAGAATTAAAGAGATGGATAAAGAAAAAGAATGCAAACATGATGGAATATGTATAAGCTATATCTCGACATAGATGGTGTTCTTCTAACGAGTAAGAATGCGAAGGCTGCAGACGGAGCAATAGAGTTTATCGATTTTGCTCTATTAAATTTTGATTGTTATTGGCTGACAACACATTGTAAAGACGGAAACAACCGTCAAGTTATGAATTTGTTGGCCCAATATTTCCCTAATGATGTTGTGGAGAAACTGAAAAGCGTAAAACCAACAAATTGGGGCACGTTAAAAACTGAGGGTATTGACTTTGAATCCGACTTCTTTTGGGTAGATGATTATGTATTTGAGACAGAGAAGAAGATGTTGGAACAGCATATGTGTATTAAAAACCTTATTCTTGTAAATCTCGACAATCATGATGAATTATTACGAGTAACACAAAAGATAACTGAAATAGGAAAAGAAAAATGGTTCAGCAAAAGATATGCAACTCGAGTTGCCTGGAGTAATAATTACAAGGATTTAAAGCCCATCATTAGCTTGGTATTTGAATATGCATCTAATGTTATCGAGGATGGAGACAAAGCTTTTATGTATGTGAAAAAGATTGAGGAAGACCTGTTTGTTCGAGGCATTATCCCTTTCAAAATTAACAGCTATAATGATTTCTATAGAATAGACAATCTTCCATATAGTGACGTTAGAAGGTTATTATGGTATATTTGGCTTGCAGTGAAACATAAAGAAGATGATTGGCAATGGGATGAAATCGCCCGATGCTATAAAAGAAAAGCTGAAAGGGAAGGAAAGAGCTGGATTAATGAACAGCTGGAATTATTAAACAAAGGAAAAACTAGCATTATTATATTGTAGCGGAGTATGAAGAAGGGCTTAAAGATTTTTCCTATCTGGGTTTTGATGTTACTACAAATCAAGTGCTTTGCAGTGACGGTTGAGACGACGGCTAATCTGAATGTGTATTATCCGGAGTACTCGAAGGTTGATTTGGTATGCGGGCAGATGCCGAAGGGGGCTGACAAGAGCGTGGAGTTCTGCTGCGAGGCTGCTTTTACTGGCGAGCTGCTGGCGGAGTTCAAGCATTCGAATATCGCTGACAATCATATCTGTAATGGGGTGATGAAGAAGGGGTATCGCTGCAAGGCGAATACTGGCGGCTTCGTATGGGGCAAAGGCAAGTGGAAGTTCATGAGAAAGGCTGACTACCCTGCGGAGGCGAAGGGCTGGAACATGGGGTTCTGTCAGTTGCTGATTATCAAGGATGGCACGGTCAGGCCCATTGGCGCCAAGATGAAGAACAATAGGAACATCTACAGGGCTTTGTGCGAGAAGGACGGGAAACTATGTATCGTGGAATCAAGGAAGTATATGAAGTACGAGTTTTTCGTCAAGTGTCTGAGTGCATACAAGGTTACTAATGCCCTTTATTTGGACATGGGACTTGGCTGGAACTATGCCTGGTATCGCGACAAATCGGGACAAGTGAGGGAAGTGTTCCCTGAAAGTAAATATGCTTCAAGCTACAAATACCGGACCAACTGGATTACATTCTATAAGTAACATCTTTATCTTTGCAAACGAAATATGAAGAAACTATCGCTGACCACACAGATAGCCATTGCACTTGTACTAGCAGTCGTAGCGGGCATATTGCTGCAGGACTATGCCGACTTCGTGAATGAATATATCAAGCCTTTGGGAAACATCTTCCTGAACCTGCTGAAGTTTATCGTTGTGCCGTTGGTGCTGTTCTCCATCATGGCCGGCATCCTGTCGATGAACGACGTGTCGAAGGTGGGCAAACTTGGCTTGCGGGCTGTTTGCCTTCTCCAGCGACTCGTCAGTCGCCACGCTGCCCTATACCATGGAATGTACTGAGAAACTGGGTGTGCGCAAGGATATTGGCAATTTCGTGCTGTCATTAGGCGCCACCATCAACATGGACGGCGTGGCCTCTATCGGCACACCGGGTATTCCCGGCGGTTCGTTGGCCTTGATGGCAATGGTGTTTGCATCAGCCCAGATTCCGGTTGAGTGTGTAGCCATAGTGGCCGGCGTAGACCGTATTGTCGACATGGGGCGCACGGTAATGTCGGTTACCGGCGATGCCTCTTGTGCCGTTGTCATGCAAAACAGGCTCAAGTAATACGTTCTACGCCGACCAGCGTCTGGGCGAAATTGCTTGTTATTCCGACTGGAAGCGATAAGTCTGGCCGGCGACGGTCTCAATGTCGTATTCGTAGACCTGGCGCAGCGACAACTGCTTGAAGTCCTTCAGCTCCTTTGAACGCAGCGGATTGCTGACGGCAGCAGGGGCGAAGAGCGGATTGGGGCAGTCGCCCTCAGCTTTGGTCAGACCCTTGCCTTTCAGGGGAACGTAGGAGCGAAGGCGCAGCTTGCCGCCAATGGTGGAGCGCACCACTGCGGTGCTGAGCTTTGCTCCGTTCCAGGTCTCGTCGATGATGAATCCGCCACGGGCTCGCAGTCCGCGGACCTCGCCCTTCTGCCAGTCGTCGGGCAGGGCGGGCAGCAGGTGGACGGCTCCGTCGTGACTCTGGAGGAGCATCTCGCAGATACCTGCAGAGACGCCGAAGTTACCGTCAATCTGGAACGGCGGATGGGCATCGAAGAGGTTAGGGTAGGTGCGGCCGTCGGGATGCTGGCGGGCTGCACGGTCGTCGGGCAGCAGGTGGAGCATGTTCTTGATGATCAGGAAGGCGTGGTTGCCGTCGAGCATGCGGGCCCAGAAGTTGGTCTTCCAGCCGAGACTCCAGCCGGTGGCCTTGTCGCCACGCTGGGCGAGCGTGTTAGCGGCGGCGGTGAAGAGGTCGGGATGGGCGTAGGGCGAAATCTGGTTCGACGGGTACAGGCCGTAGAGGTGCGAGATGTGGCGGTGCTCATCGCGTGGGTCGTCGCCGTCGATGAGCCACTCCTGCAGCTGACCGTAGCGGCCTATCTGCATCGGGGGCAGGCAGGCGATGGCGAACTTGAGGCTCTCGATGTAGGACTGGTCCTTGCCCAGCGCCTCGGCGGCCTGCAGCGTCTGCGAGAGCACGTCGAAGGCAATCTGGTTGTCCATCGTCGAGCCGGCGGTGACGTTGGTGTTCTTGCCGCGCGGGCCGTGCTCAGGCGACACGGTGGGTACGGTCATCAGCCAGCCTGCGGCCTGCTTCATCTCGCCGGCAGCGGGATAGACCTGCATGAAGTCAAGCAGGAAGTCGGCGGCACCCTTCAGCACGGGATACCACGACTCCAGGAACTGCTTGTCGCCGGTGTAGAGGTAGTGCTGCCAGAGGTGCGTCGTCAGCCAGGCGCCGCCAGTGGGGAACATGCCCCAGGGCGTGCCGTCGACCGGACCGGCGATGCGCCAGATGTCGGTATTGTGGTGGGCCACCCAGCCTCGGCAACCGTACATCTCGCGGGCGGTCTCGGCACCCGTCTCGCTGAGGTCGCGGATCATCGAGAACAGCGGCTCCTGCGTCTCGGCGAGGTTGCCGATGAGTGCGGGCCAGTAGTTCATCTCGGCATTGATGTTGATGGTGTACTTCGAGTCCCACGGGGCGTTCATCTTGTCGTTCCACACGCCCTGCAGATTGGCGGCCTGACCACCGGGCTGGCTCGACGAGATGAGCAGGTAGCGACCGTACTGCATCATCAGCGCCACCATGTCGAGGTCGGAAGCATCCGTCTCGAAGGCAGCCACGCGCTTGTCGGTCTCGAGGCCGGAGTTAGCGGACTTCGGCAGCGTCAGGCTGACGCGGTTGTACTGTTCCTGATACTTCTTGATGTGGTCGGCCAGCAACTGCTTGTAGGGCTTGCCTTTGACACTGGCCAGCGCCTGATTGTTCTTCTTCACAGGAGAGCCGCTGACGTCCTTGTAGTTCACGAAGTTGGTGGCGGCGGTGATATAGAGCGTGGCGGTGGTGGCATCGTCGACGGTCAGCTTGTCAACGCCACGTTTCACTTCACCGTCGGTCTCGACCATGACGCGGCACTCGGCCTTCAGCCCGGCCTTGATGCCTTCCTGCTCCACGCCTTCGACAACGGCAGCCAGTTCATTGACTTTTCCGCTGATGCCTTCATGCTCGGAAACAGTAAACACCTGTTTCTGCAGCTGGGTGGTGAAATCAATACCGAACTCCAGCTCACCCTTCTTCGAAGCCTTCAGCTGCACGATGATGACATTGTCGGCCTGCGAGGCAAAGACGGTGCGCTCGTACTTCACTCCTTTATATATATAAGAGGTGGTGGCGGTGGCATCGCCGAGGTTCAGCGCGCGCTCGTATTTCTGCACGTCCTTATGACCTAACGACAGCTTCAGACTGCCTAAGGGCAGGAAACGCATGCCGTGGGGGCCTGGCACGAAGTACTTGTCAAGGAGCTTGGCGGCCTCGCCCTCCTTGCCCTGGAAGATGAGGCTACGCACCTCGGGCAGGTATGTCAGCGCCTCCTTGGGATTGTTGTTGTGGGGTTGTCCGCTCCAGAACGTCTCCTCGTTGAGCTGGATTTCCTCGACATCGGTGCCGCCATAGACCATGGCTCCGAGATGAGAGTTACCTACGGGCAGTGCCTCAAGCCAGTGGCTGGCGGGCTTTGCATACCACATGCGGTGTGGCTGGGCTGTCGCTGCCATGCACACGACGGCGAGTGACAGAATGGCAAAAAGTCTTTTTTTCATATTTCCTTTAGTCTTATTGTTTGAACTGCCACCAGTCGAGGCGCACGTCGCCGGCGGTTTTGCTGAAACAGATGTAGAGGTCGTGAACGCCAGTGGCGCCCTTCACCTTGCCCGTGAACGGCTTGTATTTCTCGACAGAGCCGGTAGAGCCGATGACAGCCGTGCCGACGGCGGGGCCGTCCTGACTGTCAAGGCGCAGGGTGACGGTAGCCGTGCCGGTAGCGGCGGCGGTGATGGCAAACGACTTGGCGCCCTTGCTGCCGAAGTCGACGCCGCGCAGGCGGATGTACTCACTATCGTCGACGTCGAAGATATACATGTTCTTCTTGCCCGTTGACTCAGGCATGTCCTTCACCACGCCGGTGTTCTCGATGCCCATCTTGGCCGACTTCAGTCCGAAGCCCCAGTTCATAGTCTCAGCCTCGACGCGGCGATAGGGGTTGAACCACTGCAGCTGCTTCATGGGCTGCTGGTCGAGCCAGTAGGGAATCGTCTGGATGGTGCCGTCGGTATTATAGGTAATCTCCTGTGCCGAGACGGAGCGGCGCTCGTGGTGGACGAAGGTCTCAAGGTGCATCAGGTCGTAGTCCTGACCGAAGACATAAGAGTGGCCCTTGAAGTCGCAGATGCCGGGATGGTTGCCTCGGTCGCGCTGCGTGGGTTCCATGATATAGCCCTTCCACTCCCAGGGGCCTGTGGGTGAGTCGCTCATGGCATAGCCGAGAGCCTCTGGACAGCAGGTAGTGGCATAGCCGAGGTAATAGTGGCCGTTGCGCTTATAGAGCCACGGACCCTCCTGATAGTTCTTCACGGTCCAGGTGGCCTTCTCGCTCCAAGGGGCACGGAGGTTGATCTTGGCGCGCTCCTCCTTGACGGGACGCATCACGCCGTCCTTGGGATTAAGCACGTAGATATCGCCCTGGGTCGAGATCATGTCGGCATTCAGCTTGGTGTAGTAGACGTGGGGATTGCCCCAGTACATATAGGCCTGACCGTCGTCATCGGTATAGACGGTGGGGTCGATGTCGTCCCAGTGCTCCTTCTGCCAGACGAGCGGTTCGCCCAGCGGGTCGCGGAACGGACCGTAAGGCGTATCGGCCACGAGCACGCCGATGCCGTGACCGTGCAGGGGTGCGTAGAGGTAGTACTTGCCATTGCGCTCAACGGTCTGGATGGCCCAGGCGCCGTTCTCGCGGCTGCGCCATGAGAACTCCTTCAGCGAGGCCACGGCACCGTGCTCGGTCCAGTTGACCATGTCGGTGGTCGACCACAGCAGCCAGTCGTACATGAAGAAGCCGGCTGAGTTGCGCTCGTTGGGGTCGGGGATGTCCTCGGGCGAGGCATCGTGCGACGTATATAAGAATAAGGTGTCGCCAACGACCAGGGGCGACGGGTCGGCGGTGTACTTGGTTTGGAAGAGCGGCATGTTCACCTGCTCCAGTCCCTGCATCTCCCACCAGTCGAAGTTGAAGAGCTTCGGACCCTTGCGGCCCTTGAAGACGATGTAGAGGTCGACGGTCTCGGGCAGGCTGACGCCTGCGACGGTGCGCTTGGGCGAGTTCAGGTCGGTGATGGTGGAGTAGTCGAGGTCGAGGTTCAGCGTCTGCCACTTCTCCCAACCGCCGGTGCCCGGCACGTTGAGCGTACCAATCAGACGGCCTTTGAGGCTGTCGATGCGCAGCTCAATCTGTCCGCCACGCAGTCCGCTGGCCACACGGGCCTTGAACGTGCGGGGAATCTTTGTGCCGAAGCCGACGTTCTGCAGCTTGATATAGTCGCCGTTGTGGATGTCGGTCACGTAGACACCCACCTCGCTGTTCTGCTCGGTCTTGATGCCCTTCGAGAAGGCCATTGTCTCGGCCTCCACACGGCGGAAGGGGTCGAACTTAGCGATGGGCTTCACGCCCTCGCTGGTAGGCAGAATCGTGGGGAACGTGCCGTCGGCATTGAACTTGAATTCCTCGACGGCCACGCTGCGGCCGAAACCGCCGCCACCGGGCAGCTTGCCCGTGTGATAGAAGAAGTAGTCGTGGCCCATGAAGTGTTCGTAGCCACAGTGGTTGGTGAACGAGCCGGTGCCGCCCTCGGGCATGATGGTTCCCTTGTAGGTCCAGGGACCAGTAGGCGTGGGGGCCTCAGAGTAAGCGAGGTGCTCAGGCACACCGCCGGCTGCATAGAGCAGGTAGTAAAGCCCTCTCCCAGCCTCCCCCGACTGGGGGCGGCGTTGCTTCGCTTTGGGGCTTCCTCCCCCCCTTGTGGATAAGAGGGGGGCTTTCATAATCCACGGGCCTTCGGTATAGACATCCTTGTATTTCTTATTCCTGTCGCGCTTCGACGGGTCGGGCGCGCCGAAGCCCTCCTCGGTCATCTCCAGGTTGAACACCTCGCCATCGAGGCTGACCATGTCCTCCTTCAACTTCACGCAGTAGATGCGGGGATTGCCCCAGTAGAGCCAAGCCTGACCGTCGTCGTCGATCATCACCGTCGGGTCGATATGGTCCCACGAGCCGTTCTCGTAGAGCGGCTTGCCGATGGCATCGCGGAAGGGGCCTGTGGGTGAGTCGCTGACAGCTACGCCGATGGCCATGCCGCGCGACAGCCGACTGTGGGCACAGACGTACCAGTAGAACTTGCCGTTGCGCTCAATGGTCTGTGAGGCCCAGGCACGGTCGTCGGCCCAGGAGAAGCTCTCGAGAGCCAAGGGTGAGCCGTGATCCTGCCAGTTCACCATGTCCTTCGTCGAATAGACGCGCCACTCCTGCATCCAGAAGAAGTCGGCACCGTCCTCGTCGTGACCGGTATAGACGTACATCGTGCCGTCGTGAACCATCGGTGCCGGGTCGCTGGTAAACCAAGTCTGCACAAAGGGATTCTGGGCTGTCAGCGTCAGTGCAGTCAACGCCGTCAGTGCGGTTGTCAATAGTCTTCTCATTATTCTTTGTTTTTAGTTGTTGCTTATGTTCGGCAAAGATACGGAAAAACTGGCAAACGGCAATATGCTAACGTCTCATTTTCTTTCGTTACAGGCATGGAAACGCAAAAAAAACTTAAAGTGTCGGCTCTTTTTACCTAAAAAGGTACAACGTAACGCATTTTTAACTATATTTGCAAAGTTTCCGATTTGTTTTAAGACACAAAGATATAATCAACCTATATTATTAACTCTAAAAAACAAGAACAATGGAAAACGTAATTAAGACACCCTCGATGTCGTTCGGGGAAGCCTTGAAGACTTGCTTCAAGAAGTATGCAACATTCAGCGGACGTGCCCGCCGCTCAGAGTTCTGGTGGTTCAGCGTGCTTAACTGGCTGCTATCCATTGCTGCCTATGCCGTGGTGTGGTGGAAGATGGCCAAGATTGACGAGATTCAAGGCCAGGTGGCCGAAGTGATGTTCGACGAGGAAAAGATGGCTGCGCTCACCGCCCAGGCCGACAGTTTCGACAGCACGTTCTATCTGCTGATGGCCATTATCGGTATCATCGGTCTGCTGCTGTTGCTGCCGTCGCTGGCCGTGGCCGTGCGCCGTCTGCACGACACCGGCAAGTCGGGCTGGCTGCTCCTGGCCATGATTATTCCCATCGTGAACATCGTCATTGGCATCATGCTGCTGATTTACTATCTGAAGGACAGCGACCGCAATCCCAACAAGTTTGGCCCGTCGCCGAAATACATTGTCAGAGAGGCAGTCGAATAGACTTACCCTTTGAGCGCATAAGAATAAGGCCAGGTTCCTTTTGGGAGCCTGGCCTTGACGTTATCACTGGTTGGTGATGACGAAACCACCGTTACAGGGAATCTCAATCTTATACTTCGTGCTCTTTACCTTTTGCTCCTTCAGGCTGCCCTGAAGCTGGGCGTCGTCGCTGTAGAAGGCGATGGACGTGCCCTTGGCGAACATCGGCAACTGCAGGGTCAGCTTCTGGGGCTGCTTCTCGGCGTTGACGCCGACCACGAACCACTTGTCGCCGGAGCGGCGGGCCAGGACGACATACTTGCCGGGATAGCCGTCGATGAAGCGCACCTCGTCCCACGTCGTGGGCACCTGCTTCATGAAGTCGACAGCCCAGGCGGGAGCATCGGTCAGGTTGTTGGGCGCCATAGCGAAGTGCTGAACGCTCGACTGGAACAGCACGGCGGCAGCCAGGGCATAGACATCGCTGGTGCGGCGGACGGTGCCGCGCTTGTTGTCGGCGTTGTAGAACTTGTTGAGCGTAGAGCCGCCGAAGTCCATCGAACCGACGGTGTTACGGATGAAGGGATGGATACAGCCGTTCATGGCCTCAGCATCGCAGGCTCCCTGTCCGAAGTGCAGGTTCTCAGAGGCGAGCACGGCCTCCGAAGCCACATAGTTGGGGTACATGCGCTCCCAGCCACGAGGCAGTGTGCAACCGTGGAAGATACACTGAATGCCGAACTCGTTGGCATCGGTCAGGATGTCCTCGTAGAGCTGCATCATCGGCTGCTTGTCGCCGCCGAAGAAGTCGACCTTGATGCCGAGGATGCCGTTGTCCTTCATCCACTTCATCTCCTGACGGCGGACTGCCGAGCGGTCCATCTTGCCGATAGGCGTCTGCGGCGCGTCGTTCCACTGGCCGTTGCTGTTGTACCACAGGAAGATGCCCACACCCTTCTCACGGCCATAGCGGGCCAGCTCGGCCATCTTCTCATAGCCGATCTGCTTGTCCCAGAAGGCATCGATGAGCACCGAGCGCCAGCCCATGGCGGCCGAGAAGTCGATGTAGCGCTTCTGCTCGTCGAAGTTGCAGCTGGAGTCCATGCCGATGATCCACGACCACGAACCCTTACCGTAGGTATAGTCCTTCGAGGCCTTGTACTTAGGCTGCACGAGGTCGTTGGCAACGGTGGTCTCCACCACATTGGCCAGCGTCTCGCCGCAGGTGATGGTGCGCCAGGGCGTCTCACTGGGCAGCGAGACGGCAGGCGTCGTAGAGCCGACGCCGTTGAGCTCGCCCTGCTGCGGGAAGCCGATCTTGTACTTCGCACCGCCGTCGTTCAGCAGTCGGCAGGCAACGTAGCCGCCGTCGGTGCCGGTCTCTGAGATGAGCACCCAGCCCTGTCCTGTTTGTTGCTGTACTACAGCAACAGAAGGAACTTTGAAGAGGCAGGGGAAGGAGTAGCCCTCGCCCCAGCCGTTCTTGCCCATCTCGTCGTCGAGGGTGTAGCCCGTCTCATACGAAGGAGAGGTACGCGCGAAGCCGCCCATGGGCTTCGACTGCGGACAGAGGAACGTCGTGGTGCCCTCGGGCAGCACGAAGCCGCTGGCCTCTTCCAGAACGACGGCCACGAGCGTCTCGCCGCCACGGCCCCGGCGCGGATAGAACTTATAGCGGTAGGCCACGTCGCGGTTGCTGACGCGGAAGATGATGTCCATCCTGTAGCCGCCCTTGTCGAACTGGCACACGCCCTCAGTGGCCTCGTACTGCACGTGGCGCTGCTTCGTGGTCATGATGTCGTACTCGTCGTTCACGGTCTTCACGTCGCAGGCCTTCATCGTCAGTCCCTCGGTCATGTCGATGAAGTTGAGCTTCACGCCCAAAGGCGACTTCTCAAGGAACGTGGCGCCGCTGCGGCTCACGGTGTAGGTGGGCTTGCCGCCCTCGTCGCTCACGGTGACGGTCATGCGTCCGTCGGGACTCGTCAGCGTTTTCTCCTCGGCCACGGCACTGCCGGCCACGACCATTGCCAATGCCATCAGGATGGCACGTCTGTAATGCTTCATATCGTTTTACTTTTTAAGGATTTTACGTGTCTTGCCGTCAGCTGAGCAAAGGATGAGCACGCCCTTGGCACTGCTGTCAGCGCGGCGACCGTTGAGGTCGTAGATGGCTGTTGATTTGCCATTGGCCATATTGACGAGTTCGATGCCCGTACCGTCGTCAACCATGCTGACGCGGCAGTCGAGGAGCAGATACTCCTGATAGCCTGTGCCGGCTGCCTTGAAGCTGACGACATACTTGCCCTTCTGAGTGACGGTAAACTCCAGCTCCTGCTTCTTTGCCGAAGCGAGATTAGCCGTTGTGCTGCCATTGGCATTTGGCGCAGCAGTCAGGGCTGCTGATGTAGCAAGGGCTGAGCCGGTAGTGGCCGGAAGGATGGAAGCCGTGTAAGTAGGCGTACCCTTCCAGGCAGCCATAGCCCATGTAAGTTTATACTTGCCGGGTTCAAGGTTGAAGGGGAATGCACTCTGACGGCCAAACTCAGCACTGGTGTTGCGCCAATAGAGGCCCTTACCCTGATAGCCGCCAAAACCAACCATCGTACGTGCTCCGGAACCATAGGAACTGGGATATTCGTGGATATCGCTTCCGTCGGCCGTGCGCCATCCGTCGGGTATGGTGCCGTTGATAACCGTGGTATAATCAAGCACGTAGCCGGGCTTGTCGCTGTCGCCCGTATCGATGCCGAAGATGGGCAGAAGGGTAACATTGTCTTCAGGCATGACGAAGGTCACCTCGTTCTTGTCGGTGACGTTGATGGTCTTGGCCATCGTATAGAAGACGGAGTTGACGACGCGCAGCTGCTTCAGCTGGTAGCCCTCCTTGGCGTTGACGGTGAGTGTGACGGTGTCGCCCTCGGCAGCCTCGCTGACATTCGGCGTGACGGTGCCACGATTGTCCTCACGCACGGTGACGAGGAACTTCTCGGCCGGCGTGCCGGCAGGCATATAGATAATCTGGTCGATGACGAGACCTGTACCGCCCGTGTTGGTGATAATGAGGTTGTTGCTGCCCTCTTTCAGCTGAGCAGGAACCTTGAGCTTGCGCCAATCGTTCTTGGCCACCTTCTCGCAGGCCACGTTGACAGCAGTGCCGTTGACCGTCACCTTGACGTTGCCGGCCTTCGAAGTGTTGCAGTAGCGGATAAGGATGTCGTAGTCGCCGCCCTGCTGCAGCTTCAGCTGGTGGCGCAGGCTGGCGGCCGTGTTGGTACCCATCTCCACATAGCCCATGCCGGTAAACTCAGAGTAGTCGGGAGCACACCAGCCGGAGTGGGTGAGTGCGACGCTCTTCACGCTCTTGTAGTCCATGTTCTCGGCCTCGATGACCACGGGGCCGACAAACGGCTCGGGCTGCTGGGGCGTGGGGAGTGCCTCGGAGGGAAGCACGTCGGTCAGACGGTCGGTAGCGGCACCTGAGCAGTTGATGGTAACGTCGACAGGTCCCATGTGCTTGACGGAGACGGTGTATGTATGGTTCTCAGCGTCATAGTTGGGCGTAACCGAGGCGTTCTGTCCGGTAGCGCCAGTAGCGTGCTTGGTCAGCACATAGCCAGGCTCGGCCGTCACGCCGGTGATGGTGATGACATCGGTCTGCTGGGCAATAGAGTCGCTGCGGTAGTTGTTGAGATACACCTCGATACGGTCGGCATACTCGCGGATATGACCGCTCGACAGCTTGCCGTAGTTCAGTTTCAGCGAGTCGCAGGTATTGTAGAGCAGGGGCAGTTCTGCCGACGCCGACTTCTTCTTGTTCATATAAGTGAACGGCGTGTAGGTGACGAGGTGGTTACGGTAGCGGTTGACGTAGAGGTCGCCCTTGCTGACCTCAGGGTACTGGGCGTTGAAGTCGCTCACCTTCTTGGTCTGCGACGTGCTCTGGTACGTCGACTTCTTCAGCTGCACGGGGATAGCCTTGGCCACGTCGTCGTAGAAACCGATAACGAGGGGGATGGTGCCATAGCGGCCCGTCCTCTTGAAGTAGCAGAAGTTGTCCATCCACTGGCCGTTACCACGGTTGAACGGGTCGGTCTGCTTGTACAGGCCGTCGTAGAGAGTGCCCCAGGCGGCATACTTGTTCTCATCGTTGCCGCTGCTCACGTTGTTCTGAATGGCAATCTTGATGTTGCCCACCACTTCCTCGCGGCTGGGGATATAGAGATGGCCCTTGATAACCTGGCGGAACATATCCATCCACACGCCCTTGAAGTTGGCGAAGGTGCCCCAGTTGCGGCGGGTGTAGCCGTCGACAGTCGAGTTGCTCTGGTTCTGGAAGTCCTCAGTCCAGATCAGCTCAGGACCGTCCCAGACTGCACCTCCGTTGACGCACGTCTGCTCCATCACCGTACCGATGCCTGCTGCTCCGGGATATTTCTTGCCGTGACCGTCGCCTAAGATGGCATCGAGCGCACCATTGTAGCCGCAGTTGTCGTAGCGCACGCCGTAGTTCTTGGCCAGTCCGCTGACGAAGGGACCGAAGGTGACGCTCTCGTTGGCATACCAGCAGCTGCTCGTCGTGTACTTATACAGCCACAGACAGGCCTCGGGATAGTCCTTGCAGGCCTGCAGCAGCTTGGTGTTGCGCTTCATCATGCCCATGGGGTTCAGCGCGTGGCTCCAAATGTTGCCGCAGAACGAGATGGTGAGGAATCCGCCGTACTTATGGTGCATGGGCACCAGCTTCGAGAACAGTTCGATGCGCGAGGCCTGGGTGCTGCTGCTCTCGTCGCCACCCTCGTCGAAGCCCCAGAACTGCTCGGCATAGTTCCAGCCGAGGAAGTTGGGATAGGCCTTGAAGAAGTACTCAAAGGTCTCGAGGTCGTCGTCCTGAATGTGGGTGTGGCCGCCCGAGGCAGGCTGGCACGTGAACCACATGCCATTGAGCTGGCACACCGAAGCCCACGACTTATAGGTGCGCACGGCACAGCGGGGCATGCGATACATGTCAAGGTCCTTGTCGTACTGGCACGACAGCGACAGGTTCATGCAGACGTAAGGCCTGATGTCGGCCGGTATGAGGTCGATAATCTTCTGCGGGTCGGCCGAGTTCCAAACGTCGATGTGGACCAGCCACAGCGGGTGTTGGTTGTCGACAGGTC
>JAEEGI010003503.1_pt1 | contig 37314 bp, 34 predicted proteins | sample 8958751 | NCBI WGS metagenome assembly JAEEGI01 (sample SAMN16246545, study PRJNA631951) | gut metagenome | biome: gut microbiome; feature: rumen; material: KS-attached | host: Bos | place: Iran: Karaj | collected 2018-10 | reverse complement strand
CCGAGTGGCTGCAGATGGCCTGGTTCCTGTATTACCAGCGCAAGGACTACACCCAGGAGCGCACCCGCGCCATGCTCACGGGTGTGCCCCAGGGCAAGATGACCATGCTGGACTACTACTGCGAGTACAAGGAGATGTGGCGCGAGCATGAGGGCTTCTACGGCCAGCCGTTCATCTGGTGCTACCTGGGCAACTTTGGCGGCAACACCAACGTGCAGGGCCGCGTCAAGGAGGCAGGACAGCGCATCGAGCTGGCCCTGGCCGAGTGCGGTGACAACCTGGTGGGCATCGGTTCCACACTCGAGGGCCTGGACGTGCAGCAGTTCCCCTATGAGTACATCCTGGAAAAAGCGTGGAGTTTTGCCAAGAGCGACGAGCAGGTCGTCAACGAACTGGCCGACCGCCATGCGGGCACCGTGAGTCAGCCCGTGCGCGAGGCGTGGAAGCTGCTCTACGACAGCGTGCTCGACATCACGCCCGGCAACTTCGCCGCTCCGCTGCCATGCTCCTATCCCGCGTGGGGCAAGGAGAGCCGCACCGTCAAGTACAACCCGCAAGACCTGCTGGCCGTGTGGGACCACCTGCTGGCGCAGGACAAAGTGGCCACCGACGCCATGACTATCGACCTCATCTGGGTGGGACGCCAACTGCTGGGCGACCTCTTCCTGACCGAGAAGCAGGCGGTGGACAAGGCCTTTGAACAGCGTGAAAAGAACGCCTTTTTCGCCCACAGCGATGTGCTCTACGAAATCATGTCCGACCTGGATATCCTGAACAGCTATCACCCCCACGCCACGCTCGACAACTGGCTGCAGCAAGCCCGCAACCTGGGCAAGTCGCCACAGGTCAAGGACTACTACGAGATGAATGCACGCCGGCTGATCACCACCTGGGGAGGCAGCCTCAACGACTACGCCTGCCGCTGCTGGAACGGCCTGATGTGGGACTACTATGCCAAACGATGGGAAAACTACCTGCGCGAACTCTCGGTTGCCGTATTCTCGGGCAACGACTTCGACGAAGCCCGCTTCTGCGCCAACACCGACAAATTCCAGGAGAAATGGGTCACCTCGACCGAGGAAGTCATCTGCGGCTCCAGCGACGACGACATCCTCACCTTCTCCCGCCACCTGCGCGACAAGTACCGCGACTCCCTCGACCAGGCCTCAAAAAACAACTAAATTATATAATAGGAAGACAATAAGTACAATAAATACAAAGGCATCCGCGCCCCTGAAATTAAAGACAACTCAAACAACTTTTCCCTGCGGGGCTAATGCGAATTTTACGAATTTTTCTAATTTATTATATTCGCTAAATCAGTTTTATTCGCGAAATTCGCATTAAAAAGAAAGGGAAGACAATAAGTACAATAAATACAATTTATTGTAAATCAGTATTTTGTATTTATTGTACTTATTGTTTTCTTTTTCTACGGTTGTTTTAGTAGTGTATTTCTAGGGTTGTTTTTTAAGACGGTAGGTGTAGGTGGCGCCGTCGGCGGTTGTCTTGGTGAAGGTGACGTCGTGTGACGAGGCGGTGGTGACGGTGAAGTCGTTGTGTGCCTCCAAGCCGGGCATGACGATGTAATAGGCCGTCGGGTCGAGGAAGCTGACGATCATCTTGCCGCCGTCCTGTTCCTCCCAGGTGCCGAAGCTCTCGACAAGCTGCTCGTGGCCATAGACCTGCGATACCCTGAAGACCTTGTTCTGGAACTGGAAGAAATAGTCGCCCTCGACAGTGACGGGCGCACCGCCGGCGGTAATCTGCTCGACGTGCCACGTGCCGAACCAGATGCCGATGTCGCCGTGGTTGCGCGTGCAGGAGGCCAGCAGCAGCACTGCAATCAGCGATATAATATATGATAGTGTCTTTTTCATCACTTCCTGAAGTTAAAGTTGCCACTATAAGTAATACCCAGCAAGCCGCCCCAGTTGTTGCCGTAGAGACTGCCGCGGTCCATGGCAAGTTGGCCGCGGAACAGCCAATTATACCCATAGCGATAACGGAGTTCGGCCATCATCGAGAAGTCATCGACGCTGCCCGCACGGGGAATGATGGGGGTGCCCCAAGCCTTGCGGTAGGAGCCCTTCAACGTGTACTCCCAAGAGTAATTCAACCTGCCCTTGACAGCGACATGGACGCCACGCATCACATTGTCGCGGTAACGCATGTAGCCGTCCTGGTTGTAAAGCGGCGACTTGACAAAGGGCGAGCCGATGGACATGCCACGGCTCTGGTAGCCGTTGTAGATGTAGTTGTTGTAGTAATCGTCGGCACCCGAGGAATGGCTGGTGATGGGCGTTCCCTCGCGGTCGTTGGGTGTCCAGTGGATGGGACCGCTCTGGTTGGTGAAGTCGATGTATTCAATCACCACATGGGTGATACCAGACAAGTATATCGTGCTGTATTCCAATCCCCACAGGCCGTCAAAGCCGTTCATCTTGCCGATGCCCGAGCCGTCTTCCCACAGCCATTGGGTGTAGGCGCGAAGGGTATGTCCTCGAGTGACCGTATATTGCAGCGCGATGTCCCAAGTGCCCAGGTGGTTACCCTCGACAAACGAGTCGCCAGCACTGTTGCCGCCGCTGCCCGCGATAAAAGTGCGGAAGAACGCCTTGGCGTCGGCATCCATCTTGACGGTACGTGTCACCTTGCCGTCCTCGTAGTAGTTGGCGGTGCCGCCGAACTGGCAGGCCGACTGGGCGCCGATGGTGAACACGACGGGTTTGGTGGGATTGGTGCGGAAGTGCAGGCTCTTGTAGTGCAGCCACGTGTCCGTGCTGATGAAGTGGTTATAGTAGTTGTAGTGGTTCTCGAGCCACTTGTCATCCAGCTGGCGGAAGTAGCCAAATTCGCCCTGGATTTGCAGCCATCCCTTGGTGAACGGGATGTTCTGGAAGTCGATGAAACCGGCACGCAGGCCCACCGGCGGACGGGCATTGTTGCTCCACACGAGGTCACCGCTGCTCAGCGAGCCATCGACGATGGGTGAAGCCTTGCGGGCCTGACCAGCCACGGCAAAGATGCTGCGGTAATTAGCAGCGAGATAGGCTTCTTGAATCCATGCCCGTGCGGGATGTTGCTTTTGCACCTCAAACTGCCCGTTGCCCACATAGCGCTGATAGCCGGCACTAGAAGCATAACCGCCCCAGACCTCAAGCCCCGCGCCCCACGAGAAGCGCTTGTGCAGGGAGCTGTTCCATAGCTTGGCAGCAGCATAAACAAGGGCCGAGTACTGCTGGGTGATAGTGCCACCGCAGTTAGAACTGATGTAGTAGGGCGCCAACTCGCTGTTGCCGGCATTGGCAAGAAAACCCAATTTATACTTTAAATCAGGAGTGTAGCCGACACGATCCACGACTTGAGCAGCAGTATCTGCCTGGAGATCAGTCAAGAGGGTTGAGTCTGCCGGCACCTGTGCCGATGTGGCAACAGCACAACACAAGGAAAGAGCGAAGGTAACAGATGTCAGGATGTTTTTTATCATCATGATGAGTTCTGATTACCTGACAATGTTCGCCAGATAGGAATCGATGTGACGGCGCTTCTTCTCGTCGGCAATCTCGTCGAGGTTGATGAGGATGCCCGTCTCCTCGACATTACCGAACTCACGGTTGATGGCGGTGCCCAGCAGGAGCATCTTGGGCGACAATCCCATGTAGGCATTGACCAGCGGCGGGATGTTGATGCCGTGATTGCGGATGAAGGCGTTCAGGCGCTTGTAGTCCTCACGGAAGTCGTCGCCAACGAACTGGGACACCAGTTCGGGGTCTTTGTTGCGGGTGTCGGGCAGCGGGTCGATGGGCACCACCAGTCCCTCCTTGTCCTCGAAGTAGAGGTTGAGGAAGCACAGCAGCATGTCGCGGCAGTCGCGCACATAGCTAGGGTACATCGTCATCTTGCCGAACATGTACTTGACCTGCGGATAAACGATGGTCAAGGCGCCCAGGCCGTCCCACAGGTTGTCGAGCGCGAACAGCGCCCTGACGCCCTCGCGCGTCGATTGGTACTCGGGACGGACAAACGAACGGCCCAATTCGATCGTCACGGGCAGGATCTCGTTCAGGAACCGCTCGCTGAAGTTGAACAGGTGCCCCGTGGCAATGCGCGGCACGTTGCCCTCCACCTTCACGTCCCAGCCGCAGATGAAGCGATAGGCCCCGATAATCTCGTGCTTGTCGGGGTTCCATACCAGCAGCTGCTGGCACGGCGGGTCCATCAGGTCAAACTCGTCGATGTCACACGCCTTGCCGGTGCCGCCGCCAGCGGCACGGAAGGTGACCTCGCGCAGGCGCCCGATTTCGCGCATCGTGTTAGGCGCGTTGTGGGCGGTGACAACATAGATGTCGTTGTCGGCCTTGTTGGTATGCCGCAACAGGCGCTCGGGAGTGAGTTCCTGCTCAATCAGGTTGACGGGAATGGGATCAATAATCGGTTCCATAGGGCAATTTATCGGTTTGAGGGCGTTGGTGACATATTGATAACTAATTCACGCAGGCGGGCAGCTTCACGCTTGGGTGCGCGTGCATCAAGCGAGTCCCAGGCGATGGGCTCACCGATGAAGACCCGCAAAGTCGCTCCACTCTGTTTGATCATCTCCTTGGGCAAGAAAATGAGTTCTATATTGAACTTGATGCCCAATTTCTTGCGCCACTTGGCAAATCGGTAGAAAAAGCGCGAGTTGTGGGCGTCGAAATAGATGGGCACGATGTCGCGCTGATAATTCACGGCATGGGCCACGGCAGCCTTTTGCCACGGCAGGTCGGCGATGGTTCCATCGGGCTGCATGCGCGAGCACAGGCCGGCAGGGAAGGTAATGAACTGGGCATCGCTCTTGAGGGCCTCCTCAATTTGAGTGGCCGCATCACGTGACTGATTGCCGTACTTGTTCACCGGCAGGAACACGCCGCGCAGGGGCTCCACGGCCATGAGCAGGTCGTTGACCAGAAACTTGATATTCTTGTCATAGCGGTTGCCCAGCAGCGAGATAAGCGCCAGGCCGTCGAGACCGCCCAGCGGATGATTGGACACGAACATGAAACGGCCCTCGGGCAACTGGTCCAGTCCCGTGGCCTCGACGGTGATGTCCATCTCGTTGAGCGCAGCGGTTGCAGCATCCACACTGTTCTTGCCCGCCATCTTGACAAGGATGGCGTTAAGGCGGTCCTGGCAGATGGTGCGTTCCAGCCACCGCACGACAAAACGCGGGATATAGCGATACTGCTTCGGGAGCCTCTCCCGCAGCACCTTATCGACATCTATTTTCATCGCTTCGCTGCTCATGATACTCGGTTAAGAATCGCTTTAAACATACAAAGATAGTGCAAGCCGAGCGGATAACAAAAAATAATCCCGATTTTTTTTGTTATCCCGAGGCGCAGCCTATCTTCGACGGCGGCAACAGTCCGCAGTCAACGTAGTGCAAGCCGAGCGGAATGGCAAAAAAAATCTTGATTTTTTTACCATTCCCGAGGCGCAGCCTATCTTCGACAGCGGACACCAGTCCGCAGTCAACGTAGTGCAAGCCGCAGTGAACTTTGGATATTTTTGACTGAAAAACGAATGCTATAGCCCAAAAATTTGTGCAAGACTATAAAAAGTTATAATTTTGTCGCATAAACAAACCAATTACGGTATCAACACAGGCACGCATGAGAAACGGAATGACAAAGCCCAGACTATTGCTATTGCTCGTCGAGGTTATCGCCTTGGCGTTGCTTGCCGTGGCAGCGTCATCCCACTTCGGCCTGGCCGACGGAGCCCGCATCACCGTGGCCTATCTCACTGCCTATCTGGTGCCTCGCATCGTCCTGACCCGTGCCCGCGGCACGTCCATCGCAGCCATCGTCATCCTGCTGCTGGTGGCAGCCTTATTGATATACATCGATTACCTGCGGCTTGTCGGGTGGACACGATTTGACGGCTATTCCCTCATGGAACCCAATATACATGGCGACGGGCGCGTCTACTACAAGTGGGCCCTCCACGAGTTTGACGGGAGGGTGGGACCGCAAAAGGTGGTCTATCCCGGTTATCCCATGATCATGCTGGGCCTGTGGAAAGTATTCGGGCTGAATGTCATCTGGCCCCAGGCACTGAACCTGATGTGCACGCTCACAGCCATAGTGCTCACGGGCTTGACCACACGGCGACTGCTGTCACACCGCGTCAGCACATCGCCCCAGGCGCTGGTTGTCATGGGCATGTTCCTCACCTGTCTGCTCAATTATTTCCTCACCATGGGCACCATGGTCATCAAGGAAGGCATCGTCATCCTGACGATCTCGATGGCCGGCTTTGCATTCTCATCCATGGCCGCGCATGACGAGGAGCGGCATCATCCCGTTCGCGACATGGTGCTGATAGTAGCCGCATGTATCCTGCTGGCGATTGTGCGCACGACCTTCCTGTATTTCGTTGCCCTGGGTGTGGTCATCATGTCTTTGCCCCGCTGGCGGCGCGACTGGCGCATGGCGCTATCGGTCCTGGCGGTCATCGTGTTGTCGCTATTCTTGGGCAACATTCTGTCCACCCACTCCTTCGACCACCATGTCGAAGTTGCTGGCGGCGGATGGAACATGCAGCGCTTCTATGTCGAATCTGAATCGCAACAGTTCTACCACGACATACTCAATTTCTACTTCCTGCGCCCCTTCTGGTACAAGGCGCTGATGTTGCCCTTGACCATGAGCGTCCAGTTCATCATCCCCTTCCCCTGGACCTACTATGACAACTGCAACTTCATCAACGTCTACTCCAGGCTGTCTTACGGATGGTATATGGTGGGCGGCATAGCACTGTTCTACTACCTGTTCATGTCGTGGCGACGAGACGGCAACTCCCGCATGGGCGCATGGCCCTGGTGGGCCGCGGCGTCTTTTGCCGCCATTGCATGGGTCATGGCAGGCTCGGTGGCGCGCTATGTGACTCCCGTCCAACCGCTCTTTGTACCGGTGGCCGTATTTGTATTGTGCCGCCTGCGCGAAGGGCACCGGCGTAAAGCCTTCATCATTTGGAGCATCTGCTTCGTACTCGCCATCGCCATCACCCTACTCTTCTGCCTCGAAATCCAGCAAGCCACCATCTCCAAGATGCTGCACACACGCTCCCTCGTCCACTACCTTAAAGGAATCCCTTATTAGTTAGAAGTTAGAAGTTAGGAGTTAGGAGTGAGAAGTGAGAAGTGAGAAGTTAGGAGTTAGGAGTGAGAAGTTAGGAGTTGGGCTGCGAGCACCGCAAGCCCTCTCTAAGCCCTAAGCTCTAAGCTCTAACCCGCGAGCATAGCGAGCAATAACCCCTAACCTGCGAGCGCAGCGAGCAATAATCCCTAAACTCTAGACCCTTGACTGCGGGCTCCGCCCGCACAACCGTTTGTCGGTTTTTTTTGCCCCTTGGTCGGTTGCCGGGGGGTAATCATCGGTTAACCGATTTTGGCAGTTAAACCTTGAATTCAGCCTTTTGTCTAAGTGTCAAGAAACGATAACTGATTAAAACTTGACGACAATGAAAAAGACTTTATTTCTCAGCCTGCTGTGCATGATACTCGCTATGCCGGCCATAGCACAGCCCGGATACCGATACGGCAGAGGTTATAATCCCCGCGTCCAAACGGTGGGAAGGCACGGCAACGAATATGTCGCATGGCACCGCTATTACTTCGGACTGCGCGTTGGTTTAAATGCCTCGCATGTGAGCAGCGAGAGCCCATTGCTCGACGGCAGTGGCGTCAAGAGCGGACTCAACATCGGCTTTGCCGCCGGCACCCAGCTCACCTATCGCGCCCCGTTGTTCCTCGAGAGTGGACTGTACTACAGCCAGAAGGGTGGCAAGAGCGGATCAGGCAGCGACAAGTTCACCTACGATCTGAACTACCTCGAGTTGCCCCTGATTATCAAGTACAAACACTTTATCGGCAACCAGACCAGCATCCAGCCCTATGCAGGCGGCTACCTGGCAGTGGGAACCGACGGCGAAATCAAGAACTACGGCTCCAGGACAGCATTCAGCTCGTTTGACAACGGTTACTTCAACCGCTTTGACGGAGGCCTCAAGATTGGCTGCGGAGTGGGCTACAACATGCTCTATCTCGACGCAAGCTATGACATCGGACTGGCCAACATCGGCCAAGACAGTTTCGACGATACGCATAATGGTTGTTTCACTATAAACGTAGGTGTGAATTTCTAAACTAAAGACGTAATTTCTGGGTGGCGCGTGCCATCCCATCACACCGGTGGCGCGCGCATTTTCTTGAAGAAATACGTATAGTTTGACAAAATCTTATTACATTTGCATCAGATTATTAACCACACTAAACTCATTTGCGCTATGAAAAAGTTATACTTCTACATGTTGACTGCCATCATGGGCCTCACGCTGGCCTCCTGCAGCAACTATGATTCGCAGTACTACGATACGCCCCCTTACTATGTCGATGACATCGTTGGCAGTTGGGTATCGGAATTTGGATGCGAAGGTTATTACGAATATGATATCTACGGCTATGACAAAGTGCGCTACGAGTTCTTCAGCAACCGCACCGGCCGTTACACCTACTACTCGGCCTACGGCCTGGACTACGTAGGCTTCTACTGGGACACTCGCGGCAACCGCCTGAGCATCAGATACGATGACGGCGACTTCGAGAACCTGTACTACGGTTTTGACGACTTCGGATACCTTATCCTCTCGCTCGATCCCTACTTCTACGAGTACACGGCTTACGCTCCCACCGGCTATTACTACGAGCCCGCCAAGACGATGGAAAATGCTCCCGCTAAGCAGTCCACCGACACGGTGAGCAAGCGCGAAGCCAATGTCAAGCTCAAATTCCTGTCGCGCGGCGTCATCGTCCCCGACACCACCAAATGAACTCGACATCACATAATAGATAGATAACCACGAGCCCCGGAGAACCAAACTCCGGGGCTCACTTTTTCCTTTAGTTCTCGTGCCAGATAGTGGCTCCTGTATTCAGCAACAAAACTCCTAAGTCAAGTTTTTGTGATTTTCACCAGCAACTGTTGGCCCGAACCCTGCGGGACTAATGCCAATTCATGAATTTACAGCGCCAACGACCATATCATTTACATGAAATTTGCACATATCCTTAATTGTAATTACTTTTGCAGTACATAGGCAACGCCATTCGACTATAATTTTCTGTTTTTACAAGTATATATGAATCAACCTAATGAGATTAATTGTCATGAAGAAAATTGTTTCTCTATTAGCACTTGCCCTGCTGACAATGTCGGCATGGGCCGCTAACACCTATGTGAAGGTGACCAGCCTTGAACAGCTGGTAGCTGGACAGAAGTACATCCTCGTCAATGAGGAAAACAGCCGTGCCATGGGTGCGATTGCAGGTAGCAGCACCACCTATGGTAGTTATGTTGGCATCACCATCACCGATGGTATCATCGATATCGAGGGTACCGACGTAGTAGAGCTGACCGCAGACGAAGGCGGTACTTACACTTATGGCCCCACGTGGCATTTTACCTACGATGATGGCGCCTACATGTTTTGGAATTCAGGCAATTCGCTGTCGTCTATCAGTTCTGACGGGGCCAACTTGCTCTCCGGCGTGAAGTGGGTGCCCGCGTTGACCACCGATGGCGTTATCCTGAAGAACAATGGCGACATCAGCCGCATTCTTCAGTACAATGCCAGCAGCCCCCGTTTTGCTTGCTACACCAGCGCCCAGAAGCCCGCTGTCCTGTACGTTCAGGATGCTAGTGTTACGCCTCCCGTGACTGTTGCTGCACCCACACTGCCCGAGTCTCAGGAGTTTGAGAACAGCCTCAGCGTAAACATCATCAACAATGAGGAAGGTGCTGACCTCATGTACGCCCTCAATGATGGCGAATTTACTGAATACACCGAAGCCCTCACGATCACCGAGACCACCACGGTTCACGCCAAGGCCGTCAAGGGCGAAGTCGAGAGTGAAGTAGTTAGTGCTACCTACACCAAGGTTGAGCCTGTTGTCTTAACCAAACCTTATGTGAAGGTCAACAGCGCCGACGAGCTGGAAGTAGGCAAGAAGTACATCATCGTTAATGAGGAAAGAAAACTTGCCATGGGTGAGATTACTGGTACCTCGAGCCACTTTGGTAGCTCTATCCAGATTCCCATTGTTGAAGATGTTGCATACATCGGTGGCACCGACGTGGTAGAGCTGACTTTGGGCGAGGGTAATATGGACGTCCTCGGCCATGCCACTTGGACCTTTGAGATCAATGGCTCAGGAAGTTACATCCTCTGGAGCACAGGCAATTCGCTGGACGCTATCACCGGCGATGGCGCCACTGGCGTCGACGGTGCACAATGGATTGCTGATGAAACCGAAGACGGTATTGTGCTGCTCAACAAGTCCGATAATGCTCGCAAGCTCCAGTATAATGCAAGTAGTCCCCGTTTTGCTTGCTACACCAGCGCCCAGAAGCCTGCTGTCCTCTATGTAGAGTATGTTCCCGCTGAAGAGGAAGGAATCACCAAGCTGAGCGAAGCTAATGCCCTGGCCGATGCCGAGAACTTCACCTTTAACGGCGATGCTGTCGTTACTCTCTACCAGAACAAATACCTGTTCTTGCGCGACGAGAGCGGCTACGGCCAAATTCGCAATGTCACCGAGGGCAACTTTGAGAACGGTCAAGTGCTGAAATCGGGCTGGGAAGCCACCAAGACCAGCAACAACGGTTGGGCATGGTTCACCGATGCTGAAGGCCTCAGCGCCAGCGGCGAGACCGATGCCGAGCTGGCTGCAGCCCAAAAGCTCACCGGTGCCGTAGATGAGAGCATGCTCAATGCCTATGTTTACGTCGAGAATGTGACAATTAGCGGAGGTCCCTTCCCTGGCATGCCTATGCGCTCATTACCGCTGCCTGACGGTACGAGCATTGGAATAACCACTACCTTGTGGGCTACGAGTTGGCCCGCCGGTGGCAGTAAAAATATCTATGGTATTATTTGCAAGGTTGGCGATACATATATGTTCAATGTCGCTTCCTTCGAGAATTATGTTGCACCTTTCCTGCGTGGTGACATCAACAACGATGGAACAGTCAACATCTCCGACGTCACGGCTCTGATCGACTACCTGTTGGACGGTAATGCTTCATTGGTCAATCTCGCCGCATGTGACTGCAATCTGGATGGCTCTATAAACATCTCCGATGCCACAACGCTCATCGACTACCTGTTGAACAACGAGTGGCCCAACTGATGCACTAAAGCATAACCAATAAGGATTTACAGGGACGGTTCTCCTGGCCAGAAAATGGCCTCGGGAACCGTCCCCCATTTATCATTGCTCAATTTTTAACGGGATACCAGTAGAAATTTTGTCTAAAGTGTTGCCGAGCACTTAACGGGAGAGCAGGCTGTGGGTGTTGGATGAGATATGAGTGATGACTTCTTCGATGGGGAGATTCAAGGTCTGGGCTACGAGTGCGGCTACATCGGTGATGGCGACATCGCTGTCGTCGGTCTCGAGGAGCAGGCGGTCCAGCGGAGTGGCCCGTAAGGCTTCCTCGTTGAAGCGGGGACCATAGGAGAGGTAACAGCCCGAGTCAAGCAACGTGCGGGCTACATGGGCATTGCCCCGCATGCCGTGAATGACGAGGGTGACATCGTCCAACCCGGCCTTGCGGCGGGCGTCGAGGATGTACTGGGTGGCTCTAACGTTATGGGCGACCACGGGTTTGCCCAGTTCTTGTGCCAGCTGCAGGTGACGGATGAAGACCGAAGCCTGGATGTCGAGGGCAGCGCCACGTCGGGTGTCCATGCCTGTCTCGCCGATGGCGAGTACCTGGGGGTGGCAAGCGCATTGCCTCAACAGGTCAAAATCGCCGGCGGTGAGCGTGTCCACATCGTCCCACGGATGAAAACCCACCGAATACCACTTGCCCGGTTGCGGGTCAAAGCGGCGCGGATCCACCGCGATAAGGGCAGCGGTGGCGTCAAGCCGATGGGTATGGAAGTCGAGGATGTCTATCATGGCACGGGGTCATAGCCGCTGCCGCCCCACGGGTTACAGCGCAGGATGCGCCACACGGCCAGCGCAAAGCCCTTGAAAGGACCGTGCTTGCGTATGGCCTCGATGGCATATTGGCTGCACGAGGGCGTAAAACGGCAGGTGGGAGGCGTGTAGGGCGAAATAAAACGCTGGTAAAAACGGATGGGCTGGATGAGCAGCCAACCCACGCCCCGCAACACCTGGCGGCCAAAATTCACCATTTCATCGAGGATTTTCATTGTTTTTGCTCCTGGTTGACGGTAGGTTCTTGAGCGGCGGCTTGGGCGATGCGGTTGAGCAGCGATATCATCTTCTCGTTGATGACACTGTAAGGCGCAAGCGAGCTATCCAGATAGACGAAAGCGATATCCACCCCCCAACCGGTCTCGCCGAGCGGCGCCTGCAGCAGCTCGCGGCGGTTCAGGCGATAAGCCTCGCGCACGCGGCGGCGCAACGTGACACGTCCCACGGCATGGCGGATGCGTTTCTTGGGGATGGAGATGAGGAACTGGACAGGATGCTCACCACGGGGGCGCAACCGGTAGGCCGCGCGCAGGGGGAACGCCATCAGCGACTTGCCCTCGCCGAAGAGCAAGTCCACTGCCGTGCGGCTGCACAGTTTCTCGTCCTTTTTCAACTTGAAGTCCATTCAGGATGCGAAATTACAAAAAAAATGGGGGCATGCCATCAAGCACGCCCCCAAAAATAATTCCAACGATGATTATTTCGTGGTTTTCTTAGCCGTGGTAGACCTGGACTTGGCAGCAGTGGGCTTCTTCACCGGGGGCGTAGCCATGGAGTCGACGGCAGCAATCTGCTTATCTGCGGCCTTGGGCTTGGCAACGGTAGCGGCCTTGGCCTTGCGGGTAACGGCAGCCTTCTTGGCGGCAGCCGAGCGCTTGGCAGCAGCTCCCTGCTCAGCCTTCTCCTTCTCCATCTTGGCGGCCTCGCGGGCAGCCTTGCGCTCCTGCTTCTCTTCCTCGGCACGCACCTTCTTGAGGTACTGGTCGATGGCGCCGGCCATCGAGGGAGCCTCGGGGGTAATGGTCACGTCAACCGTGATACCGGCCTTCTCGGCAGCCTCGAGCGTGGTCTGTCCCATAGCGGCAATCACCACGTTGCGCTCCTTGTAGTCGGGGAAATTGGTCGTGTAGGACTTGATGCCTGCAGGAGTGAAGAACACCAGCATGTCATAGTCCAGCTTCTCGCCGGGCTTGAAGTCGTTGCTCACGGTGCGGTACATGACAGCCTTGACATATTTCACCTTGTTGTTATCGAGCACGACAGCCTTGTCGTTGTGAACGTCGCTCACAGGCATCAGATAGGTCTCCTTGTGATGCTTGGCGATGATGGGAATCAGGTCCTCCATCCGTCCGGTCTCGCTATAGAAAATCTTGCGCTTGCGGTAGATGACGTACTTTTGCAGGTAATGGGCGATGGTCTCGCTCACGCAGAAGTACTTCAACGTGTCGGGCACATTATAGCGCAGCTCCTTGCACAAGCGGAAGAAATGATCGATAGCCGTACGCGCCGTCAGAATGATGGCCGTATAGTCGGGCACATTGATTTTGGACTGTCTAAATTCCCGGGAAGTAAGTCCCTCCACTTTGATGAATGGTCTGAAAACTACTTCAACACCATATTTCTTCTCCAAGTCAAAATAAGGAGACTTTTCAGACGTAGGTCTTGGTTGAGAAACCAGAATCTTCTTAATGCTCATTTAGTATATCAAAGACTGTTAAATACCACTAATCCAATACGTTAACCCCGTCACAAGGACTAAGGGTACGATTTCGACGGTGCAAAGGTACAACAAAAAATAGAGAATAGAGGACAAATTACCATAAAAAATTCTAAAGCCCTTGAAGATAAAGATGAGGCGCGCTACCAGATACAGGGATGCCGCTACCGATAACAGCAGCTTGCCGTGTGCCGGATAGAGCATCAGGAGCACCAGCACCGGCAGCAACGTCAATCCCAGGAACGACTGCGACGCCTTGAAACCATCAATCCACAATTTGGAGCCCACCTTGTCCAGGAAGGTATAGCCCAGCACCTTATAGACCACCCACTGCGCCGCATAGAAGGCCAGCGCCAGCCCGGTATAGGCCGCCACATGGGCAAAAACGCCCTGCTGCAGCTTGGGCGCCAGGGCGGGCCACATCAGCTGCACGGCAAAATAGATGATGAACCCCTCGACAATGCAGGTGTTGGCAATGAGGGCCGCCTGGATGCTGGTCTCGTTCACCGTGTGGTCCTCGAACAGGTTTTCGCGGCGACGGGTCGAGAACATGTAGTGGAAAAAGTTCTCGATATACTTGTAGCCCTTGTGGTAGCTAAGCGTCACCGCCAGCAGGCCGGCCAGCAGCAGCGCCATCGACGGTGTGTCGTGCAGGGGCGAGCGGGGGAAGTTCATCGCCTCGTCGCCAGCAGGTATCTCCATCACGGGCAGGCCGTCGATGTCACCCAATACCGTGTCGCCCTCCTGCGCCGCCGTGGGGAAGCCGTCAAGGTACTGCGGGGCATAGTAGGGCTCCACAGTATCTACAGGATGGACCGTATCGGCAGGATGGGCGGGGATGGGCATGGCAGTCGGTATCAGTATTTGGACTCGAACTGGACAGGACGGTTCTCATCGAGCAGACGAACCGCCTCGGCGGGCGTAGCGGCCACCTGCCACAACTGGCTGTGTGAGGTCTTCATGAAGCCCTCGTCGATGGCATGGGACAACATCGACAGCAAGGCATCATAGTAACCCAGCGTGTTCAGCATGATGACAGGCACCTTGACCAGACCCAACTGGCGCCAGGTGAGCGTCTCGAGCAGTTCCTCGAGCGTGCCCACACCACCAGGCAGGGCGATCACGGCATCGGCCATGTCGCTCATCATCTGTTTGCGCTGGTGCATATCGACAGTGACGATGACGTCCTGCAGACGGTCATAGCACCACCCGTTGTCCACCATGAACTTGGGTATCACTCCCGTGACCTCGCCGCCGGCATCGAGCGTGCCGTCGGTCACGGCACCCATCAGGCCCACGGCGCCACCGCCGTTCACACAGCGCCAGCCACCCTCGGCCAGCAGCGTTCCCAGCTCATGGGCATCGGCCAGATAGCGGGACTCAATGTTGGCACTCGAAGCGGCAAACACACAAACGTTGCCTCTAATCTCTCGTTTCATGGCTGCAAAGGTACTGCAAAATTCCGATTAACTGAGAACACTCATCATTTATTCTCGTCGTCCAGCCTCAGCAACCCAACCAGCGCGGATGCGCCACAATTCTTGCCGCCAGTATAACAAACGCCTATAATTATTTGATCAAGCTTCACTTGAAAAATTCAACAAAATCATAATAAAATTTATTTTAATTAGCAACTTATCATGAGGCCCAAAGGACGCGGATGCCAATTAGCTTTATTCGCTTAATTCGCAGACAGTTAAAGGTTTGCCGATTGAAAAAACTTAGCGTCTTAGGTGGTGCAAAAGTGCGCGGAAGTCAAAACAAAAAAGTTGTATTTGTTGTTTAACCCGTTATTTGTTTAAGTTGTTTGAAAAACTTAGCGGCTTAGCGACCAAGTGTGAGGCCTAAGGATGCGGATGCCAACTAAAAACTAGGGACTAGGGACTAGAAACTAAATACTTTTCGTATCTTTGCAGCATCAAACCCTATTAACAAACAATCTGACATGAGACGAATATTTTGCTTTGTCGCTATTGCACTGGTAGGTCTGCTTACCCTGACCGCCGGAGTGCGAGAGGACTTCAAGGCCAACCCCGAGTTGAGTGCCAACAATTACCAGGCCTACCCCACTACGGGATTCCCGGCACTGACGCCAGCGCCCGAGGGCTACGAGCCGTTTTTCATCAACCACTACGGCCGTCACGGCAGCCGCTGGCTCATTCAAGAGAAGAAATACACCTACCCCCTGCAGATGCTCGAGAAAGGTGAACGCTACGGCAAACTCACCCGCCGCGGACAGGAGGTGCTCGACGTGCTGCGGCAGGTGCATGAGGCCAGCAAGGGCCGTCTGGGCGAACTCAGCGACATCGGCGCCGAGCAGCATCAGGGCATCGCAAGGCGCATGTTCCAGAACTTCCCGCAGGTGTTCAAGGACGGCGCTCCCGTGGTGGCCCGCTCGACGGTGGTCATCCGCTGCATCCTGTCGATGCAAAACGAGGTCGATGTGCTCGCCTCGCTCAATCCGCGCCTGAAAATCACCACCGATGCCAGCCAGGCGACCATGTACTACATGAACTACAGCGACAGTGTAGCCAGGAAATTGCGTTCTACCATGTCCGAAAAACGCAACGAGTGCTTCAACAAGTGGCTCAACCCCAAGGGCATGTTGAAGAAACTGTTCAGTGACCAAAAGTTCGCTAGGGACAGCATCGATGATGCCCGCACTATGATGCTCTACCTGATGGAGGTAGTTGGCAACATGCAGAGCCACCACCAGTTCGAGAACGTCAACCTGTACGACATCTTCAGCACCGACGACATCTATAGCGTGTGGCGCTATAACAACGCCTATTGGTACACCAACTCGGCCGAGACACCGCTCACGCAGTGCCGCGTCGATTACATGGAGGCCAACCTGCTCAGGAATTTCATCCAGGATGCCGACCGCGCCACCACGACCGACGACCCCGCACCAGGCGCGTCGCTTCGCTTCGGGCACGAGAGCGTGGTACTGCCGCTGTGCTGCCTGATGGGCCTGAACGGCGCCGACTACCAGACAACCGACCTGGATAATCTGGACAAGTACTGGCAGACCTACAAGATCTTCCCCATGGCAGCCAACATCCAGTTCATCTACTTCCGCAAGGCAGGCAGCGACGATATCCTGATGTTGCCGCTCCTGAACGAGCGCGAGGCCACCCTACCCGTCCAGACCGATGTCGCTCCTTACTATCACTGGAGCGACGTGCGCGACTACTTCATCGATAAACTCTCACGCCAGCCCATCATCACACAACCCAAATGAAACACCTCAGCTCATTCTTTATACTGGTGGCCCTGGTCGGCATGACCCTGAGCGCCGCCACCCCCAAGAAACAGGTCTTGGGCAACTTCGACCGCTCGGCCAGCAACCACTACGCCTACCCCTACGGCACCGATGTGAAAGTGCCTGAACTCACCGCTGCTCCGGTGGGCTATGAGCCCTTTTACATCGACCACTATGGCCGTCACGGCAGCCGTTGGCTCACCAACGCCAAGTACTATGAGCGCCCCTGTCAAGAGCTCAACAAGGCCAAGGCGGCCGGTATGCTCAACCTGCAGGGCGACTTGCTGCTGCGCCAGCTCAATACGGTCTATGAGAACTCACGCAATCGCGCGGGTGACCTGAGCGACGAGGGCGCTATCCAGCATCAGGAAATTGCTCAGCGCATGTTCGACAACTTCCCCAATGTGTTTGCCGGCGATGCACGCATCGACGCCCGTTCGACCGTCATCATCCGCTGCATCCTGTCGATGCAGAACGAGACCATGCGCCTGCGTTCGCTCAACCCCGCCCTGCGCATCACCACCGACGCCAGCTACCACGACATGTACTACATGGGCTGGGGCTACGGCGAGGACACCCTGGCCAACGACCTGCGCAAGAGCGTGGATCCCATCTCCAACGGGATGTATGACAAGCATCTGAACCCCAAGCGCTTCATTGCCCAGCTGGTCAACGACACTGCTTGGGCAGCAGCCAACCTGGACGGACGCCAGCTCATGCGCGACGTGTTTGACGTGGCAGGCTCGCTGCAGGGACACGAATTCTTTGACGACATCAACCTGTACCACTACTTCAGCAACAACGAGATCTTCGAGCTGTGGCGCCTCAAGAACATCTACTGGTACATCCACTGGGCCAACGCGCCCCAGAACGGCAACCGCATGCCCTTTATCGAGCGTGCCCTGCTGCGCGACATGATTGAGAAGGCCGACGATGCCATCGCCACGGGCGAACGCGGAGCCTCGCTGCGCTTCGGCCACGAGACCTGCGTGCTGCCCCTGGCCTGCCTCATGGAGCTCGACAGCGTCAACTACAGCTGCGACGACCTGGAAACCTTGCACGAGCACTGGCAGGATTACAACACCATCCCCAAGGCCTGCAACATCCAGATGATATTCTACCGCCCCGCCGGCACCCAAGGCAATAAGGCCGACGACATCCTGGTCAAAGTGCTCCTCAACGAGCACGAGGCCCTGCTCCCCGTCCAGCCCGTCAACGGTCCCTACTACCGCTGGACCGACCTCCGCCACTACTACGACCAAAAACTCGCCACCCCCATCGACTGGAGAGTGAATTGAAATACGCACAACAGTGAATGAAGCATTTTCAAACAGTGCAAATTTGTTCGGAATACTGTTAAAAACAACTAGATAAGACAATGAGCAAGAAATTGAAAAGATTTGTTTGGAATGACATCGAACTGAATGGCATAATGAGACAGGCAGCTGTACTTGTCGATACCCAAACCGGAGTAAATTATCTATTTGTTTCCTTTGGTGAGGGTTCTGGCTTAACACCTTTAATCGACGAAAACGGGAAGCCTATCGTTACCAAGAATATCGTGGTCGATTAACAATATAAACTAAGGTATAATTAAGTTTAAAGGGGGACAAGATCCCCCTTTTTCTCATTCTAGCAAATTAACCGGAGCAGCCCATCTGGCGAGTCACGCTCAGGTCAATTTTTATGTTACTGATAGCGCATTACCCTTGATATACCTCTAGATAGCGGTGGGCAACAGCGCGTTCGCTGTAGGTAGCGAGGGCATTGTCTCGGGCAGCACGGCTCAAGTCGGCATAGCGGCGGTCGGCGAGGCACCAGGCGATACCCTGTGCAAAATCAATGCTGTCGCAATAATCGGCAATATAACCGTCCTGCTTGTGGCTGATCATTTCGGGTATGCCGCCCACGTCGAAGCCCACACAGGGCACGCCGCATGCCATGGCCTCGACAATGGTGTTGGGCAGGTTGTCCTGCAACGACGGGGTCACGAACAGATCGGCTGCACTATACAGTTGGGCAATTTCCGTTTCATTACTCAAGTAGTTGACCGTATATACGGGCAGGGAGAGCGTTTCCTTGACACTCTCGGCATCACCGCCGAGCACGATAACACCAAGATTATCAGGCAGAGTGGAATGATGCTTACTGATGTGCTCGCAAGCTTCGGCCAGGTAGCGGAAGCCCTTGCGCTTGTCGGTAATGCGCTGGGCACCGAAGAGAATCAGCTTTTTGTCTATCGGCAGATTGTGGCGCTGACGGGCGGCAACCTTGTCCATGGGCTTGAAGACATCGGTATCGATGGCGTTGGGGATGTTGGTGACCAGGTGGCCCTGCGTCAGGCTGCTCTGGCGTGCCAGGTCGGCCATCCAGCGGCTGCAGCCCACAAAGGTGATGTTGCGGCCCTCATATATGGCCCGCTTGCGGTCAAACACGCGCCGCGCCAGGTCACACTTGCCCTTGAGAATCGGGCAGTGCTCGCATTGTGACTTATATTTCTCGCACTCGCTCGAGTAGTGGCAAATGCCCGTGAAATACCACTGGTCGTGCAAGGTCACCACAACAGGCTTGCCACTGGCAAGGATGCGCTCCAGGTTGTTTAAGGACAGGAAACCCTGGTTGACCCAGTGCAGATGGATGACATCGGCCTGCTTGAACTCGTCCATCGCGATGATGTCGGTACCCGCATTGGCAATATCCACCTGAAAGATGCCCTCCTTGTGCAGGCCGTTGGCGAGCCAGATAACGCCGCGCTCCCACAGGAACTTGGCTTTGAGTTTCCATGACTGGGGGATGTTGACGACATCATGTGCACTGGTCTTGCGGTCACGCACGAGCATACGCGCCTCCACGCCATTGTTGTTCAAGGCATGCAACAAGCGGTTGGCGGCAATCGCTGCCCCACCCGTCCTCTCGGACGTATTCACAATCAGTACTCGCATCACAATCACAAAGATACTAAAAGTTACATGAATGTAAGTTACATCGATGTAACTTTTTGAGGTTAGATAATTTTAGTTATTATATTCTTGATTGAACCACAGTTGGAAAATCGGGTCCACAAAGTCAAACCGCTGACCTCGTTGCTCAATATAATCCTTGTCTTGAAGGATGCGCTTGTTGCGAGCGATGGTATTGGCATTGCCCATGGTGTACAACCGCTTGGTCTCGTCGGCAGCAAACTGGTATCTGCTATCGTTCACGGCCCGAAGCATGGCTTTTTGGCTGGCTGTGAGCTGTTCAACGTCATTTTGGAACATCGGTGCATTGGTGTCTATCAAGCGTTGCAACGATCGGTTGAAGATTTCCTCGGTCACCTCGTCATCGGTGGAGTTCCAAATGAAGAAACTCAACTGTTGTACATACCACGAGTGGCATTGGGTGATGTCGCAAATGCGCTTGGCAAACTCGATCGAGATGCTTTTCCCTGTGCGTTCAAAAGCATTAACAATAAATTCCACCCAATAACGCTCCTCGATTTTCTTGAGCCAGATGACTTGTCCGAAACGATAGAACGGTTTTGCAGAATCATTAAAAATCTCTGTCATCATATGGCGCTTGCTGCCATACAAGCAGTAAGACACATTGTGTTGTTGTTGCCACACCGAGCGCATTTTGCCCTCCATGTCGGGATATTGCGGGATGTTGGCCAACTGCTGGAACTCATCGATGCACACGATGATTCTCAGTCCCTTGGCCATGGCGATTTTCTCTGGTAACTCCAGGATTTCCAGTTTGTCTTTTTCTTGGGGCTGAAAGCGCACGTCGAAGGTAACGAATTCTGTCACTTTGTCCCGAATAACCAATTGGGGTACAACACCAGTGAGAAATTTCTTCATCTCCTCGATACCTTTCTTGAAGCGTGAAGCAGCACACGACATAACGCGGCTGGCAAACACACGGTAAAACTCGGTCTCGGTGCTGATGCTGAAAGCATCAATGTAGCACACGCGCACGTTTTTATTCTCAGCCATCAACTCCTCGCCCACAGCTTTAACCAACGACGATTTTCCCCAACGACGGGGGGAAATGAGCATCACATGAATACCCGACATAAGCAACTGCTTGAGCAATGCCCTGTCCTCAACGCGGTCGATAAAATTCTCTTTCTCGGCCAACGATCCAAATTGAAATGGTGCCTTCATCTACTTTATAACTATTGGTTATCGGCTGCAAAGATACTAAAAGTTACATGAATGTAAGTTACATCGATGTAACTTTTTTTCTTCGTCAAGCTCAAATTGACGAATCAGGGCGCCTTCTGCCATGAGAAAGCGCCCTGAGAACAGTCTAGATTTATTCCCTAATGCTTAGAGCTGGGGACCGGCGGCTACGAGAGCCTTGCCTGCATCGTTGTCCTCGTACTTAACGAAGTTGTTGATGAAGCGGCCTGCCAGATCCTTGGCCTTTACTTCCCACTCAGCGGCATCGGCATAGGTGTCGCGAGGATCGAGGATACCGGTGTCAACACCCTCGAGCACGGTGGGAACCGTCAGGTTGAAGTAAGGAATCACCTTGGTGGGCGCATTGTCGATGCTGTGGTTCAGGATGGCATCGATGATACCGCGGGTGTCACGAATCGAGATGCGCTTGCCAGTGCCGTTCCAACCGGTGTTCACCAAGTAAGCCTTGGCACCGCTGGCCTCCATACGCTTCACGAGCTCCTCGGCATACTTCGTGGGATGCAGTTCCAGGAATGCCTGGCCAAAGCAAGCACTGAAGGTGGGAGTGGGCTCGGTGATGCCGCGCTCGGTACCGGCGAGCTTAGCGGTGAAGCCGCTCAGGAAGTAGTACTTGGTCTGCTCCGAGTCGAGAATCGATACGGGAGGCAGTACGCCAAATGCATCAGCACTCAAGAAGATCACCTGCTTGGCAGCGGGAGCGTGGCTGATGGGGCGCACGATGTTCTTGATGTGGTAGATGGGGTAGCTCACGCGGGTGTTCTCGGTCACGCTCTTGTCGGCGAAGTCGATCTTGCCGTTAGCGTCAACAGTGACGTTCTCGAGCAGAGCGTCGCGGTGGATGGCGTTGTAGATGTCGGGCTCGGCATCCTTGTCAAGGTTGATGACCTTGGCATAGCAGCCACCCTCGAAGTTGAAGATACCGTTGTCGTCCCAGCCGTGCTCGTCGTCGCCGATGAGTTTGCGGTTCGGGTCGGTGCTCAGGGTGGTCTTACCAGTGCCAGACAGACCGAAGAAGATGGCGGTGTTCTCACCGTTCATGTCGCAGTTGGCCGAGCAGTGCATGGCAGCAATGCCCTTCAGCGGCAGGAAGTAGTTCATCATCGAGAACATACCCTTCTTCATCTCACCACCGTACCAGGTGTTGAGGATAACCTGCTCGTTGCTGGTCACGTTGAAGACAACGGCGGTGTCGCTGTTCAGACCCAGCTCCTTGTAGTTGTCCACCTTGGCCTTGCTGGCGCAGTAAACGGTGAAGTCGGGCTCCTGGTCAAATTCCTCCTCGTTCTGGGGACGGATGAACATGTTGGTCACGAAGTGAGCCTGCCATGCCACCTCCATGATGAAGCGCACCTTCATGCGGGTGTCCTTGTTGGCACCGCAGAAGCCGTCAACGACAAACAGGCGCTTGCCGCTCAGCTGCTTCACAGCCAGGTCCTTCAAGGCAGCCCAAGTCTCCTCGTTGACGGGCTTGTTGTCGTTGGGGTAACCGAGGGTGGTCCACCATACCTTGTCGTGGCTGTTGGCATCGTCAACGATGAATTTGTCCTTAGGCGAACGGCCAGTGTAAACACCGGTCATCACGTTGATGGCACCCAGCTCGGTCTCCTGACCCTTGTCAAAACCCTCGAGCTCGGGCTTCATCTCCTCATTGAACAATACCTCATAGGTGGGGTTGTAAAGAACCTCGTTAACACCAGTGATACCGTACTTCTCGGCTAAGATAGCCTTATCAAATCTTGCCATAATAAATCTATAATTATAAAGTTTTTAAGAAATTACCTAAATGAAACGTGGCGCAAAATTACTCAATTATTCATAACGGGCAACACTAATTAAAGAAAAATTTCCTTAATTGACGCCTTGTTAATCTTTTTTAGCATTGCATCGGCCATTCTTCTATTGTTTTCAATCGGCCGATACAAAGCCAATGATTCTCTCTATCTGCGAATTCCATTTTTATATGTCGGCGAATTTAACGAATTTAACTAATGGTATCCGCTTTACTTGTTTGGTTTCGAAGTATTACCATTTTTGATTGCACGGAATGCGTTTGTACTTAAGTGATGTTGTGCCGAAATTAATAAGAAGTCCCAATTTATATCCACTGGCTTTAAGATAATTATAAACTTGGGAGATGTGCTCATCGGTGAATTCACTGACTGCTTTAAGCTCCACAATTATCTTGTCATAGCACACAAAATCGGGTCTGAAACTCTTAGACAGTACTTTCCCTTTATAAGTCACATTAATAACTTTTTCTCGTTCAAAAGGGATACCTCTCAATCGAAGTTCCTCTTCAAATGCTTCTTGATAAATGGGCTCAGTGAAACCACAACCGATATGTTTGTGCACTTCTATTGCTGCACCAACCAGATGAAAAGATTCATCACGGAAAATAATCTTATCACTCATGGAACCACGTTTTATCAGCCAATCCCAGTTTAAAGGGCCAACAATTAATTTCGTTTAATTCGTTTAATTCGCCGACAATTAAATTTGCCGAAAGTATAATTCGCCGACAGTTTAATTCGCTGACGGTGGATTGTGGGATTAGCAGCCGCCACAGCCGCAGTCGCAGCCGTCGCCGTGTTCGTGGCCGCAGCCGTCGCCGCACTCCTCACAGCCGCAACCGCAGCCGTGGTGCTTGGGGTGAAGTTCCTCGGGCGTAGCGTCGCGAACGAGCTGAACGAAGCCGCTGTAGCGCACGGTCTCGCCTGCCAGCTGGTGGTTGAAGTCCATGAACACCTTGTCGTCGGTCACCTTGACGACCTGACCCTCGATGCGCATGCCTTCCTGGGTCATCATGGGCACGCGTGCACCCGGACGGATGTTCTCGGCGTCAAACTTGCCGTCGATGTGGAAAATCTCCTTCTCGAGCTCATAGATCAACTCGGGATTCTTTACGCCGAAAGCCTCATGCGGTTGCAGCGTGAAATCAAACTTCTCGCCCTGTTCCAAACCCATGATATGGTTCTGGAAGCCCTCGATGAGCGACAAGTCCATTCCAAAGACGAAAGCGTCGGGGTGCTCCTTGTTGAACTTGAACACACTCGTCTGCTGGTCGCCATTGACCACGAATATCTCATACACGAGTTCTACGTATTTTCCTGCTTGAATTTTCTCCATTGAAATTGAATTATAAGTTAGTAATTAATAATTTGGCGCAAAGATAGTGATTTATTTCGTGATATATCGAGTTTTTGGTGTATCTTTGCACTCTCAACGAGTTAATATCTAGAACATGATGACCGACAAATTTGATATGGTGGCAAAAACCTTCCTGGGTCTGGAAGGTGTTCTTGCCGACGAGTTGCGCGCCCTGGGTGCCGAGGATGTGACCGAGGGCAACCGCGTGGTTTACTTCAAGGGCGACAAAGAGACGCTTTACAAGGCCAACTTCGCCTGCCGCACTGCCGTGCGTGTACTCAAACCATTCCTTACACTGAATTCCACGAGTGCCGACGACCTGTATGAGCGACTCAAATCGTTCGATTGGGAGCAGCTGATGTCAGTGAAAACGACTTTTGCCATCGACGCTACCGTCTATAGCGAGAATTTCAACAACTCCCGTTTTGTCACCTATCGTGTCAAGGACGCCATTGCCGACTTCTTTAACGAGAAATATGGCAAGCGCCCCAGCATCCGCGTCAGCAATCCCGACATCCGCTTCGACGTCCACATCTCGGGCCGTGAGGTCACCCTGTCGCTCGACAGCAGCGGTGACCCGCTGTTCAAGCGCGGCTGGCGTGTGGGGCAGACCGATGCACCCATCAACGAGGTGCTCGCTGCCGGCATCATCCTGTTGAGCGGCTGGGACGGCAAGACCGACCTGATCGACCCCATGTGCGGCTCGGGCACATTCCTCATCGAGGCTGCCCTCATCGGTGCCAACATCGCTCCTGGCGTTTATCGTGACCACTATGCCTTCCAGCAGTGGCCCGACTATGACGAGGAACTGTTCTCCAACATCTATAACGACGACAGTGCCGAGCGTGAGTTTACCCACAAGATCTACGGCTGCGACATCGAGGGCAAGGCCATTGCCATCGCGCGTGCCAACGTCAAGAGCGCAGGACTCAACAAGTACATCGAGCTCGAACGCCGCGACATCAACGATATAGAGAATGTGCCCGCCGGTGGCACGCTCATCAGCAATCCGCCCTACGGCGAGCGCCTCAATGTCGAGGATATCGAATCGCTCTATCATGACCTGGGTTACAAGTTCAAACACACCTTCCAGGGCTACAACGTGTGGCTCATCTGCTACGACAACGAGCTGTCCTACAAGATAGGGTTGAAGCCGTCGATACGCTACAAACTCAACAACGGCGGCCTGGACTGCGAGTTGCTGGAATATGTCATCTTTGACGGTCGTTACAACGACATGCGCGAGCGCGGCGAACACATCCGCAACGAGGGTTTCCGTGCCAGCGAGCGCAGCCAGGGCAATTACCACTCACGTCGTGACGATGCGGCACGTGACGAGCGTCCACGCCGCCGCGACGATGGACCGCGTCGCCGCGATGACGGACCACGCCGACATGATGACGGACCGCGACGCCCGCGCCGTCAGGACAACGACAGCCGTGAACCGAGGCCCATCAGCGACGAGGAGCAGCAGCGCCGCAGCAATGTCGCCCGCGACCGCCGCATGATGTCTGACGTGGACAACCGCGACAGGAAAGGCCGCTATGACGACGACTTCGACCAGGAATTCCGCCATTCCGAGATGTTCGCCAAGCGCATCTTGCGCGACCGCAAGCCCACCCTTGGCTCCGACAAGGAAGTGCCCATCGTGCACGGCCGCCGCAAGAGCTGGAAACGCCGCGACCTGGACGATCCCACCGACAACAATCCTCAAGACAACAACGACAACGAATAAATCCTAAAGGAGACAAGAAAGACAACAACGGCAATAGTTATCCATTCCCACTTTGTGAATGATTGTTGTCCTTATTGTCTTTCTTGTCTTCTGCATTGATGCGGAATGACGACTCGCGAGCATATCAACGAGTACTTCAACGGACGGCCGTTCATGGTGCTGTGTGCGCTGGCGCTCATAGCAGCCACAGTAGTGGCCCTGATGTTGGGTGTCCATTCGGCGCCGGCCGAGAGCGAGGGACTGTTTTTCTCCCTCAAGGGCCGCCTCATCGAGCACGGGCCGCTATCGGTGACCATCAACGTGCTGAGCCTGCTGGCGACAGGCGGTATCATGCTGGCGCTGAACAAGGTGTTCAGCTATGTGCGTGCGGTGACCCACCTGTTCGTCTCGGCGTTTTTCCTTTTACAGATCGCCCATCCTGCCGGATTGGTATCGTTCAACGCCGGCACGCTGCTGTGCCTGCTCACGGCGATTGCCATTTTGCCGCTGTTCGCCTCCTATCAGGACCGTCATGCACAGCGCAGCATCTTCCTGATTTTCGCCATTGTGGCGGCAGGCAGCATGTTCCACTACGGCTTCCTGTTCCTGATTCCCGCTTTTATTCTGGGTTTCCTCAATATGGGCGTGTTCAACCTCAAGGGGCTGCTGGCCATGCTCTTTGGCCTGGTGACACCTTTCTGGATAGTTCTCGGCCTGGGTATCGTCGCGCCCAGTGGCTTTACGGCGCCGCACATCAACGGCATCTGGACACTGACCGGCCAGCCCTGGACCAACCTTACGCTGGTGCTGGCAGTCATCACCGCCCTGCTGGGCATCGTGCTCGCCGTGATGAATCTGATGACCATCATGAACTACCGGATGCAGACACGCGTGTATAACGCCTTCTTCGTCTTTGTGCTGGTCATGGCGGTTATTGCCATGTGTATCGACTACAGCAACGTGACCGTCTATCTGCCCCTGCTCGGGCTGATGACGGCCGTCCAGATTGCCCATTTCCATACCCTGCGCAACACGTTCCAGCACCGTTACATTTTTATCCTGCTGCTTATCGCCGTTTGTATCGGCTTATTTGCCGCAAATGCCCTAATGCCATGAGAATCATTGTCGATAGCCATATTCCCAACATTCAGGGACTGATTGAGCCCCATGCCGAAGTGCTCTACCTGGAGCCTGGCGACATCACCCGCGAGGCCGTCAAGGAGGCCGACGCGCTCATCGTGCGCACCCGCACCCGCTGCAATGCCGACCTGCTCGACGGCAGCCGCGTGCGCTTCATCGGCTCGGCGACCATCGGCACCGACCACATCGACCTGGATTACTGCGCCAACCACGGCATCACCGTGCGCAATGCGCCTGGCTGCAACGCGCCCGCCGTTGCCCAATGGGTATTCTGCGCCATCAACGCTTGGATGCGACAGCGCGGTATTGCCTCGGCCGACGGTCTGACGCTGGGCATCGTCGGTGTGGGCCACATCGGCTCCATCGTCGCCCGCTGGGCCACCCAACTCGGCTTTACCGTCCTGCTCAACGATCCCCCCAGGGAAATGGCGGAGAGAACGGAACTGGCGGAGAAAACGGATGGCGCCGCCGAAAATAGGGACGGTTCTTATGATGTAATCTTCTCGCCCTTGACCGAGTTGCAGCAGCGCTGCGATATCATTACCTTCCACACCCCCATCACACGTGACGGCCTGTGGCCCACGTGGCACCTGTGCGACCAGGCGTTTCTTGACGGTCTGGCCCGTTGCCGCCTCATTCTCGATGCCGCCCGCGGCCCCATTGCCGACAACGAGGCCCTCTTGTGCTGGCATGGCGACGTCGCCCTCGACTGTTGGGAAAACGAGCCCGACATCTCCCCTGCCCTGCTCGACAAAGCCATTGTCGCCACTCCCCACATCGCCGGCTACAGCCGCGAGGGCAAGCAGCGCGGCACCGCCATGATGCTTGCCGCCCTCAACGACTTCTACGGCTGGGACATCCCCGTCCCGACGATTGCCGTTCCCGCCACAGGCGCGGCACAAGTAACCCTTGACGGCATCGCCGCCAGCTATGACATCATGGCCGACACCGCAACACTGAAAGCCTCCCCACACACCTTCGAATCCCAACGCAACCACTACCCCCACCGCCCCGAATTTTATCGTTAAGCAGCCTCATCAAGCGGCAATAATTGTTCAATATCTTGGTTATGTAGAGACGCAAAATCTTGCGTCTCCAGGGCAGCAATTGGTAAAGTTTAACAACTGGAGACGCAAGATTTTGCGTCTCTACTGGCTAATTGGCGGCCAACTTACTGAAAACCAGAATAGAATTTCGTTGAACTCAGAATGAACATCCATCCCCAAATACCCATTTGGGGGTTGTGGGTGTCGGGATTGATGGGTAATTTTGTAGCGTGATAAAAAAAAAGTTGCGGAAAAGGGTTTAGTAAATCGGCCCAAGCGTTTCTATATTAGTGAATGGAGGACAAGACACGACATATCGAATCGTTGTTCAAACAGCATTACCAAGCGATGTACCGCCTGGCTTTCATGATGTTGCATGACAAGGAGGAGAGCAGGGATATCGTGCATGATGTCTTTGCCCGTCTGCTGGACGGCGACATCCGTTTCGACAGCGACAAGGCTAGAGCATTCTTGTTTTCATGCGTGCGCAACAGTTGCCTGAATGTGATGCGCTCTCATGACTCCCGTGAGCGTGCCATGCGTGACTATCCTATAAATGACGAGGACCCTGGTGACAGCGAGGCATTTGAAAGCGAAATCAAAGCGTTGCAGGATGGCATCAGCCATCTCACCCCGCCCGTCTGCCGTGAAATCATCTTGCTCCACTACAGGTATGGGTTGAGGTTCAAGGAAATCGCCACCCAGCTGGGCGTGAGCGAAACGACAGTCTACAAGCATCTGCGCAACGCGCTCAACCAATTACGTTTAACAATTAAAGACATGGGATGATGGAAAAGACCGATTTACTGTTCCGCATGATGGACGATCCGGGACAATATACCGATGAACAATGGCGGGAGATCCTCGCCGATCAGGAATGTGCATCACTCTATGAGATGATGTGCAAGACGCATAGCGCCCTTGACGCAGAGCAGGCCGAAGAGGAATTCACTGCCGAAACGGTTGACCTGGAATGGGAACGCTTTGCCGCTGCCCGTCGGGTCCGCACCGTCAAGCCCTTTGATTGGAGAAAAATCGCTGCCGCTATTGCCGTCCTGGCAGTCCTCGGGATGGCTGCCGCGGCCATTTATTCCCATTTCGCCCATACTCCCCAAACCGAAACCATTGAAAACACCACTCCCAACGTAAATCCGCAAGTGACCGACAGTACAGAGGGCGCCATTGATGCAGAGGCGGACAAGTCGCAGGCACACCTGTATGATGACGTGCCACTGGAGCAGATCATCAATGACCTGGCAGCACATTACAACGTCAAGCCCCAGTGGCATGGCAACGAGGTGCGCTCACTGCGGTTATACTACAAGTGGGAACCCGATTTCACCCTCGACGAGGTCGTTGAGATGCTTAACAATTTCGAGGCATTCAGCGTCAAGCTCGATGGTGATCAACTGGTGATTACCGGGAATGACATGATGGCCAAACAATGATGAGATTGCGGGTATTGATATTATTCCTCATCGGTTGTGCCATGGCTATGAGCATAGATGCACAACAGATCACGCATCGTTTCAATCGGGTCTCGATGAGCGAGGCGCTGAAGTATCTGCAAGGCCAAACCGACCGTTACCGCATCGTGTTCATCTTCAACGAACTCGAGGACTTCAGTGTCACAGCCGACGTGAGAGGCAAGAGTGTGCCTGATGCTATCCGTCAACTCATCGGCTTCTACCCTATCGCCATGACCGTCAACGACAAGCGTGAGATCTATGTGGAATGTACCCACAAGACCGACCGCCGCCTTATCGGTCGTCTCGTTGATGAGAAAGGAGGGCCGCTGGAGTATGCCAATATCATCGTGATGGATCCTCGGGATTCCACCCTGCTCACCCACGGCGTGAGCAATGCCAGCGGCATCTTTGTCATTCCTGTTGAGCGTGAAAAGGTCATTGCGCGTGTCAGTCATGTGGGTTATAAGACAGTGTATAAGCCTTGTAAGACGATGAGAATCGGTACCATCAAGATGGAACCCGAGATTATCAGACTCCAGGAAACCTTTGTTACCGCCCCCAGAATGCAGGTAGCGCGCGACGGGACCAATTATACCATCTACAGCCTTGGCGGCACCATCATGGGCAACGCTGGCAATGCGCTGGACCTGTTGCGATGGGCGCCGGGTATCATGGTCGATGCGGGTGACGTTATCTCGGTCATCGGGCGCAGTTCAACCGAGGTTTATATCAACGACCGCCGCATCACCAACAGGCATGAACTCAGAGCCTTGAGCTCCCAAGACATCAAGCGTATTGAGGTCATCCGCGACCCTGGTGCGCAATATGCCTCCACTGCCGATGCGGTCATCAAGTTATATACGCACAATTCCATCAAGAACCACCTGGGCGCCAGCCTTACCGACATCGTGGACTTCAAGCACAAGGTGTCCAACGCCACGACCTTGACAATTGACGGCAAGTATAACAAACTGTCGGGCAATGTCTCGCTGGGTTATAGCCGCAACTATTCCCGCAGTCACAACACGCAATATACTCATGCCTACGGCTTTGGCATGAAAAACGACACCACGAGCTATGCGGGCAGCGGTGACAACTATCTTGTGTTCGCCGGCATCAACTATGCCTTCACCCCCAAGAGTGTCGTGGGTGTTCAATACAGTGGAAACTTCAACAAAACGGGAATTGATTTGCAGACGTCACGCAAGTACAACCATGGTTTTGCCATTGAGCAGACCGACAAACAGTGTGACATGGCCTTGAGCACCGAGAACAATAGCTTCTCGGCCAGCTACTCGTGGCAACGTACCGATGACTCCCGTCTGCTGATAATTGCCGATTATGCCACATCGTTCCAAACCAATGACCAGGAAATACGGGCAATGAGTGCTTCACCGCGGACACCTGCCGAAACCAGTGTAATCACCTACTATAATGACTACACCATCGCGACGGCTACATCAAAATATGATTTTGTCACCAATGGATGGGGGCATAAAACCGGGCTTGAGGGTGGATATGCCAATAATTTCGGGCAGGTGACCAAGGCTGGCGACATTCAGCGAAGCGACCGATACAATTACTGGGTTGCTGCTTATTATACGCTAAGCAAGCGATGGGAGCACTGGCGGATGAATATGGGATTGCGCTATGAATTTGACTATACCCATACCATACAGGATGGTGTCTTTTACTATAACAAGAGATATCATGACCTGTTGCCGAATCTTCAGGTGGGCTATCGGGTGAACGACGACCTTGACCTCATGGCCAGCTATCGCCGCACGCTCGTGCGCCCGTCCTACAACCAGTTGCGCTCCACATTCTACTTTAACGTGTTGCCGTACAACAGTCTGGGTTATTCCTTCTTGTCAAGCTCTGATTTCATGACGGGTCATTCCTCGCAAGAGAATTTACCGAGCAACAACCTGTCGCCCAATATCATCTATCTGGGCGCCGATGACCTTGCTACGGGCAATCCCGAGTTGCGCCCCACGGCTACCGACCGCTTTGCCCTGACGGCACAGTATCGCCATTTTGCGGCTCAGCTGTCCTACAGCCGTGTGGACAATGCCATCCAGACCGTACATCAATTGTTGAGTTCAGGAGCCTTGCTCCAGAGCCCCATCAACATCGGTCGCATTCATGCCCTGAGCCTCGACGTGGATTATTCCTACAGCAGCAGATATTTCAACGTCTTCTTGCTGGCGTCGGGCACATGGCCCCGCATCCCCGTGCCCTCGTTGGGACGGGACGAAATCGATAACAGGCCGTTTGCCGTGCTGCATGGCAACCTTCAGTATAACCTGTCGCAGCATGTGATGCTGGGGGGTGACCTGTTGTATGCCACGCCCTGGACCTCGGGCTGCAGCACCCGCTGCAATTCGAGGCTGGGCTTGAACTTGAGCGTGATGGCCCGCCTGCTCGGCGACAGGCTCACCTTGGGCGCCAACTTTAATGATGTGTTCAATCGCAGCATGAGTACCCGCAACGAGACTCAATACGGCAACGTGTTTAACCGCACCGATATCCACAACGACTCGCGCAGCGTCTCGCTCATGGTCAGGTGGACGTTCAACACCATCAACAATCCGTTCAAGCGCCGCAGCGGCAACGACGCCACGCTGCAACGCACCCAAGAAACAGTCAACTAATAAGGCTTTAGGCTTTTGGTTTTAGACAACTAACCAATTAAACAACAATAGAGATATGAAAACGAAAATGTTATTATTGGCAATGATGGCCTTGGTAGCTCTGACTGCCTGTACGACTGATGAGCCGGAAGCGCAGCTGCCCACTGATTATGACAATAATCAAGATTTGCCCATGTTCTATTACGACCAGACTAAAGATTTTGCCTTCTGGCCGACGCCCTCGATAGATGACAGCGGCCTGCAAGGCGGTGGCTATGACTTCGCATACTGGCAGCAGCACAAGGCCGAGGCAGAGAATGTTGAAGAAATGATGGCCATGTGCAACATCCCTAAAGATTTGTTGAAAGCCATGTCAACACGGAATTTGGCCATAACCTGCTCAAATTACCCGTATAATGCAATATTCATGGCTTACAACGATGCTTACAAAGGCTTTTTGGGAACCATCGCACACTTTAACGGCTATGCCGAACTCATGAAACGCAACGGCGGTCTGCAGGCCACGCTGGACCTGTATGCCGAATTGGACAGTCGCGTACAGGACATCTCGTTCACACGCTTTCAGCCTTGGACATTCTTTGTCTGCTCTGCAGTGGATCACAAGGTGCTTTCCAATGATCAGGTTGCACGTTTAGCACAAGTCGTAACCTCAAGATTTAACGATGGAACCAAGGATACTAATCTCGCATTCACCTATCTTCTGGGTGGTTTTATCGTCTATCACTACGACACCACACTGCCTGACGAGCAACTCTATTTGCTCAAAGCATATCTTCAGTTTGACTGTAAGATTCCTGGAGTCAGCAAACCTGATGACCGCATCTCAACAATCATCGAGTCAAGCCTGAACCGCCTTGGCAGCGTAGATTGAATTCATCCTTAACAATACAAAATTATGAAGAAGATAACACAGATACTATTGATGCTTGTCATTGGAGTTATCGCCGTTTCCTGCGACCATGATGAGCCTGATTATTACAGTCAAGAGGCTACTGGCGAGACCTTTATTGAAAATGGTGTGCTGGTAGAGGCCAATACCGATTTCTCTCAGGAAATGTTGACCTATGCACTGAGCAAACATGAATGGAAAAGCGTCTCGTTCTTTTTCTATGACAGTGAACACGTATCCAATAATGTCACCTTGCCTGGGGCTCCGCTATACATCCACAGGGATGGAACCGTTGAGTATAACTCAGCTTTGGGCCCGTATGCAAGTATTCGGCAATACACTATCAGCGGGAAGGAGATGACCGTCTCCATGAAGGACAATCCCTGGTGGAGTAACGCACTTTATCCCGACGTGGTGTACACCGTCGTTTCGGTTGATCTGAAGAAGAATTCCGGAAGAATCATCATGGACAGGGAAGTGTCAGGTTTTGTTGATGGTCCTTACTATGGTGATACGCTGAATCAGCGATCTGTCTGGACCTATAACGACTAATTTATCCCAAAACACCCATTTGGATATTGTGAGCGACAAACAAGTGGTTTACCTTTGCAACAATAAAAGACGATGAAAAAGATACTATTGATAATGCTTGTGTGCCTGTTGGCACTGGCGGGCTGTAAGGACGAAAAGGACGAGCCCACACCCGACAAGAACGCGATCGAGTCATTCACGGTCAATGGCGTGTCGTTCAACATGGTAAAACTCAAGGGCGGCAGTTTGACGATGAACATGGAATTGCCGTTAACCCCGACAGTCGTACTATATCAGGACTCAACCCTTGATGTCACCCTTGCCGACTACAGTATCGGCCAGACCGAGGTCACACAAGCTTTGTGGCAAGCCGTAATGGGCAATAATCCCAGTTATTTCTCAAGCAACGAAATCTTTATGGTTGAGAAAGAGGGGGAGTTTGAGGATGACCTGAACCGACCTGTCGAATGGGTATCGTGGGATGACTGTCAAGCGTTTATTGAAAAGCTGAACGAACTCACGGGGCGACACTTCAGGATTCCAACCGAAGCCGAGTGGGAGTTTGCAGCCCGTGGAGGAAACAAGACGCACGGCTACCCCTATGCGGGAAGTGATAACATTGATGATGTGGCTTGGTGTCTTGGAAACACCGACAACATGACGCATCCTGTCGGCCAGAAAAAGCCTAATGAATTGGGCCTCTATGACATGAGTGGCAACGTGCGTGAATGGTGCCTTGATCGTATCTCATTTAGAATGGCTGATGGGACAAGCTATGCATACCGCATAGTTCGCGGAGGTTCATATTACCAGAAGTGCTTTGTATGGTATCGTGACCGTGCAACGCAAAATGTAAAAGGAAGTGATCTCGGCCTGCGCCTCGCCATGTAGTAGCAATCATGAATTCAACATCGATAATAAAACAATCAATCATGAACACGATTAAGAAACTGATGGCACTGCTGCTGGCTGTGCTGGCGATGTCTTTACTCACTGCTTGCAACAACGATGACGAGCATGAAAACAAACAAAAATTTACTACTGCCATCAATAACCGGGCATGCAAGGATGGCGTGGTCATCTTCTCACAAGGCACTGCTGAGGTCGAAATCAACTTTGATGCTCGCACGGCGATGCGCACCATCAAAATCACAAGCACCTACAAGGATATTGATGGACAATCACGCACGCTCACCACACCCGAGTTGGAAATGCCCTCACCCTATGGCAGTCCCATTGGAGTCTATTCTTTCTCCACGACCGAAGACCTGGGTGACGGAGTAAGAAACCTGAAAGGTACCATTGACATTCAAACTGGCATGATGCGATACGCTTTCCAGCAGAAAGATTACACCATGGTCTGCACCACCAATCTGCTGTTCAACAATGTAATTACAAACATCAGCGACGTGTCGGGCGCGACCATTAATACCAACATGTCATCCTATCTGTTCATGCTGGACAGCAATGCCAAGACTTGTATCATGCAGATCAGCAATTTTGTTCCAGGCGTCAATGGTGCTGTACAGGCGGCAGTTGTTGAATACAAGGGCTTGAACGTGACGCTTACCGATCAGGGCTACCTAATCAAGGCCGACGAAGCCAAGGCCACTCATGACAGCTATTACGACCTCACCGACGTGGATATTACTATCGATAGTGACTGCACCCATTTTTCCGGTTCATTTAGCACAAAAGTGAGTCGTCACGAGTTCAGTGGCAACCTCTTTAATTAACCAACCTAAATAATTGATTGATCATGAAGAAGACAATGATTGCACTCGTGTGCATGCTGATGGCCTCTGGAACGGCCATGGCGCAGAAGAATTTCACTTTTGGCCCCAAAGTCGGTGTGGACTATACCCACTGGTGGGGTAAAAACATCAACGACGAAAGCGCTTTGAGCTATCAGGCCGGTGTGTTCATGGAATACCGCTTGAACAATAAGTTCGCAATCGCCCCTGAGGTGGTTTTCGCTGCTCATAATCGCCCCAAGATGGAATGGCACTCGTGGATGAACGAGTATCCTGCTCGTGATGTGACCACGACTTATCACACTAATTACATTAACATTCCAGTCATGCTTAAGTATTATGTGACACCATCGTTGAGTATTGACCTGGGTCCGCAGTTTGGTTTTAAAGTCTATGACAAGTACACCGATAAGTGGGAAGAGGATGGCAAAAAGATGAAAGCAAAGCACAACATGTATCATAGAAACTTTGATTTCGGCCTCGGACTTGGCGCGACCTACAATTTCAATGAAAAGGTCTTTGTTCAGCTCCGCTACACCCTGGGCTTGGTGCCGCTTTATAAAGACGGTAACGCCAGGAACGGCAACGCCCAACTTTCAATCGGCTACCGCTTCTAATCATAACAGCCGGGTTGTGAGATGAGATAAACACCCTTTTGGGTATTGGCATTGTAACTTAACAATAGTATTTTTGCATCTGAAATAACGCATAGAATTATGAACACGATTAAGAAAATGATGGCACTGCTGCTGGCATGTTGCTTGGCGATGCTTTGCTCCTGTGACTTCGGATCATCCTATAAATTCAAAGTCCATAACGAAACTCAAGATACCGTCTTGATAGAAATGACCTTGACTCTTCAATACGGATATGAGAAAAATGGGGAAGTGCTGATAGACAAGTTGTATACTCGTCGTTTACAGGATGATCGAGACACTCTAGTTTTCCTCGCTCCAGGAGAAGACTTTTTGGCAGAAATCTGGCTTTTCAACCAATATCTTTCCACATTTGAGGAAGATGGTGTTACCCCATTCTGGTACTACATCAAATCAATAACCATTGGCGAAAAGTCCCTTGAGCCTGAGTTGTGGAATCACGAAACAGCATGGCAGAAGAAACATGATGGGCATGGTATAGCCTTTGGCGAAACATGGAAATATGACTTGTGGATAGATGAATCCATGAAATAAAACTAATAAAGAGATAAGATCATGAACACGACAAAGAAACTGATGGCACTGCTGCTGGTGATGCTGGCACTGACGGCCTGTAAAGATGACGGTGAGGTTGTTTATATGCTTCCCGATAAAAAGCCCATCCAATTGAGCGCTGAACAAAAGCAAATGCGTGACAACAACAATGAGTTTGCATGGCGGCTGTTCCAGACCATGCAGGAGCAGCAAGGCGAGGTCAGCACTGTGGTGTCACCCATCAGCGTGACCTATATGCTGGGGATGCTTAACGCCGGTGCGGCAGGAACCACACGCGACGAAATCACGGCAACGTTAGGATTCGGCTCAGACCCGACGGCGGTGAACGAATACTGCAAGAAAATGATTGAAGAAGCGCCCAATGTCGATCCGGCCGCGACCGTGAAAATCGCTAACTGCATTAACGTCAATTCGGCCAAGGGATTAAGCCTGCTCAAACAGTATGTCAACGACATGAAGAACTATTATAGCGCTCAAGTCGAAGATTTGGACTTCACCAAGAGCAGTACCTTGGAGAAAATCAATAAGTGGTGCTCAAAGAACA
>JAEEGI010003501.1_pt1 | contig 37336 bp, 30 predicted proteins | sample 8958751 | NCBI WGS metagenome assembly JAEEGI01 (sample SAMN16246545, study PRJNA631951) | gut metagenome | biome: gut microbiome; feature: rumen; material: KS-attached | host: Bos | place: Iran: Karaj | collected 2018-10 | reverse complement strand
CGCCATCAGGTCAGACGAGGAGCTCGAAAACATCCATTCCCAGTATGTGGACTAATGGGACTGGGAAAGGGTTATGGATGAGGGCCAGCGTACACCGGAGTATCTCAAAGACATAGTCCGGCGCATCTATTCCACCCTTCTGCGCACCGAATACATGGTGTGCGAAAAATATCCTTCGATCAAGCCGGTCCTGCCCGAGACCATCCGGTTCATACATGCCGAACAGCTGCGCCGCCGCTTTCCCGGCCTCAGTCCCAAGGAAAGGGAGGATGCGATATGCAAGGAATATGGAGCTGTGTTCGTGATCGGTATAGGATGCCGGCTCGGAGATGGTCTCAAGCATGACGGTCGCTCAGCGGACTATGACGACTGGAGCACGATGGCTGAATATGATGGAGAGATGCTCCCAGGCCTGAATGGGGACATCCTTGTCTGGAATCCTGTCCTGGAACACAGCTTCGAGTTATCGTCCATGGGAATCCGCGTGGATAAAGAGGCTCTTATCAGACAGCTGAAACTCGCAGGTGAGGAATCGAAAGCCGAGCTGTTCTTCCACAGGCAGCTTCTGGAAGGCAAACTTCCTCAGAGCATCGGAGGCGGAATCGGTCAGTCGCGCCTTTGCATGTTCTTCCTTCGCAAGGCCCACATAGGAGAGATCCAGGCTTCGGTCTGGCCTGATGAGATGGTATCTTCCTGTGCAGACAACAATATTCCCCTGATATAATGTCAGTTCCCGAAACAATCACCTCGGGACAGAACCCGAAGATCAAGACGCTGCTGGAACTCCAGGAGAAGTCTAAACTGCGTCGGGAAATGGGTCTGTTCGTTGTGGAAGGCCGCCGCGAACTCGCCCACTGCCTTGACGCCGGCTTCGTCCCCGACACCATCTTCATCTGTCCGGAGATCTATGACCCCGACAGGGAGGGTGTACCCCCTGAAGGACGTGCTACCTGCGGCACGGAAGCGGGAGGGCTGTACCCCCTGCCGGAAGATACCAAGATATTCCATGTCAGCAGGAACGTCTATGAGAAGATAGCCTACAGGGGCGGTACCGAGGGAATTATTGCAGAAATCAAATACAAGGAAAGGAAGCTGGAAGATATCAAGCTGAGAGAAAACCCTCTTGTGATCGTTCTGGAAAGCGTTGAGAAGCCCGGCAACCTGGGAGCTGTACTCCGCAGCGCTGACGCCGCCGGAGCTGACGCAGTGATTATCTGCGATCCCCTCACCGACCTATATAACCCCAATCTCATCAGGGCAAGCATAGGAGCTATTTTCTCAAGGCAGGTTGTGGCAGCGACCTCAGAAGAGACAATCTCCTGGCTCAAGGTGCATGGCTTCTGCATCCTGACCGCCCAGCTTCAAGACTCTTCACTCTACTACGACACCCCTATGACCGGCCCAACCGCCATAGTCATGGGAACCGAGTCAACCGGGTTGACCGACATCTGGCGCAAGGCAGCCGACAGGCATATCCGCATCCCTATGCTCGGCCAGCTTGACTCTTTGAACGTCTCCGTCTCTGCCGCTATCCTTCTTTACGAGGCCGTCCGCCAGAGAAGGCTTTGAAATGGGGCGATGATAAAAGTAAAGAAACAATAATCAGTATAATGGCAAGATACGGACTTATCGGAGACCCGATAGCGACATCAAAGAGCCCGCTTCTCTTTGAGGCGGCATACAAGGATCAGGAACAGCCTGACGGAAACGCATATTCATACGACCTGATCGAAGGGGCCAATTTCGAGGCATCTTTCAGGAAGTTCGAGGAGGAATATATTGCAGTGAATGTAACAGCTCCTTTCAAGGAGCAGGCATATGACAAAGTCGAAGAACTTGCCGAACTCGGAAAAGGAGTGATCTCAGGACCGGTTGCCAGGATCGGTGCCACAAACCTCCTTGTCAAGACCTCCGAAGGGATAGCTGCCCACAACTCGGACTTCACCGGAATAATCGCCGCCATAGCGGAAGCCTACTATCCCGGCATCATCGAAGAATTCATAAAGGAATATGGAGAACGCTTCTTCATAAAACTGCATCAGTTCTTCCTGATGAGTCTGAGCCGTCGCTTCTACCAGCAGCCCCAGGCTTTGATCGTCGGCTGCGGAGGAGCCGGAAGGGCGGCCGCGGTCGCTGCTGCGGAACTCGGCTTCGGTACCGTACTGATGAACCGTACCATTGAGAAGGCACAGGCAATAGCTGAAGCCATGCCCGAATACGAATTCTTCGCCGACCCGATCACTGACTTCAAGGAAGCGGTCAAGGAATGCGACCTGATAATCTACACCCTTCCCGTCGCCCTTCCTGAAATCGAGGAATTCTCCGCTGATGACTTCGCAAAGAAGGGAGCCTGTGACAACAAGGTCATCATGGAAGCAAACTATAAGAACCCGTCATTCGACGAGATTGCACAGGCTAAACTTGCCTCGGCTGACGGAATCTATGTTCCCGGCGAGAAATGGCTTCTCTTCCAAGCCCTTACCGGTTACCCTTTCATGACAGGCCTAACTCCTGACCTCAAAGCCATGGAGTCTGTCCTGAACCGCTGATTCTTATCATTTTTCACCCTTGGAACGGTTTTTGGTTTATCGAACGGCAATAACACCCAAAAAACCGTCCGCAATGAAAAAGATAATCACACTCATAATTGTTTCAATCCTAAGCGCGTCTGTGCTCCCTGCCCAGCCGGGGTACGGTCGTGGAGGATATTACGGCGGTCCCGGAGGTCCCTCCAGACACGGCAGGGGTTTCGAGCGTCACCGCCACGGTCATGACAACAATCTCTATGCAGGAATCAAGGCGGGGCTGACAGCTTCGCACATCAGCAGCGGAACCGGAGACATCGATGCTTCAGGTATCAAGACCGGAGTCAGCCTCGGGCTGGCCACCGGATTCAACATCAGTCCATTCGCTGCCTTTGAGTCTGGACTGTATTATGTCGAAAAAGGAGGCATAGGAGGCATTTCCGGTGGGAAGGTTACCTACGACCTGCATTATCTTGAGCTTCCGTTGCTGCTCAAGATCAATATCTTTTCTGGCCGACAGGCATTTTTCCAGCCATATGCCGGAGCATATTTAGGAATGGGAATCGGCGGAAAGATCAAGGACTACAGGACCCAGATCTATGCCAGCTCATTTAACGACGCAAATATCCGCCGCGGCGACAGCGGCCTCGCCATCGGTTGCGGCGTGACCTGGTCATTCCTGCATGCCAACCTGGGTTATGAATATGGTCTCTCCGACATAAGCAAGAACGGTTTCGGCGATAACCGAAACCGTGCATTGATACTCAGTGTAGGATTCGCTTTCTAGCGCTCGATAGTAGCCTCGCGGTCAGGACCGAGGGAAATGATGCTCACAGGGACTCCAAGGTAATCCTCGATGAACTTGATATATTGCTTGAATTCCTTCGGAAGACCACTTTCGGAACGAACCCCGGTAAGGTCCTGTTTCCAACCCGGGAATTCGGTATATACCGGTTCGATCTGAGCTGCTATGTCAAAGGGGACCTGATCAGTCTCAACTCCGTCAACCTTATAGGAAGTACAGGCCTTGATAGTGTCGAAATCATCCAGGCAATCGGACTTCATCATGATAAGGTCGGTCACTCCATCGATCATAACGGTGTACTTCAGGGCCACGAGGTCCAGCCAGCCGCAACGGCGTGGACGGCCGGTCACGGCACCATATTCATGACCGATCTGGCGGAGCTTCTCTCCCGTCTCGTCGAAGAGTTCGGTCGGGAAGGGACCGCTGCCGACCCGGGTACAATATGCCTTAAAAATTCCGAATACCTTACCAACCCTGGACGGTGCCAGACCAAGTCCGGTGCAGACGCCGCCGACAGTGGTAGAAGACGAGGTAACAAAGGGATATGAACCAAAGTCAACGTCAAGCATCGAGCCTTGTGCACCCTCCGCCAGAATAGGCTTGCCTCCCTTCAGAAGCTTATCCACGAAATACTCGCAGTCCACCAGTTCGAATTCCTTGAGGAATTCCACTGCTTCGAACCACTCCGTCTCTCCCTGGAAAGGATCATATTCAAAATGAAGGTCATCCAGGAGCCTGTGATGACGGGCCTTCAACTTGGCGAAACGGTCCTTGAAATCCGGTGTCAGGATGTCTCCGACCCTAAGTCCGTGACGTCCCACCTTGTCGGTATATGTAGGGCCTATTCCCTTAAGGGTGGAACCAATCTTGCCCTTGCCGGCCGCTGCCTCATAGGCAGCATCCAGAAGCCTGTGGGTAGGAAGGATAAGATGCGCTTTCTTTGAAATCACTATCCTTTCACGGGGTTCGATTCCCATGGCAGAAACGCTGGCACATTCCTCCTTGAAGGTAGTAGGATCAAGTACGACTCCACTGCCGATTATGTTCACGGATCCTTCACGGAAAATTCCGGAAGGGATGCTCCGTACAACGAAACTCTTGCCATCGAAATGAAGTGAATGGCCGGCATTGGGGCCACCCTGGAAACGAGCCACGGCAGGATAACGTCCGGCAAGGACATCCACGATCTTACCTTTACCTTCATCTCCCCACTGGAGACCAAGGACTACGTCAAGTTTAGAACTCATATTTGACAGAATTGGTTTAACTGAAGGAATTAGAACGGAAGGTCATCGGTCGGGTTTTCTCCGAGGGAGATGTCCATGGGCTCCTGTGGAGCTGACTGTTGAGGGGCAGGTTGTTGGTAAACCGGCTGTTGAGGCTGCTGGTACACTGGCTGCTGAGGTTGATAAGCAGTCCCTGCGGTTGCCGGGCCTGCCGAAGCAGTCGGAGCAGCCGAAGGATTGTCGTTTCTCTTCCCCAGAAGTTGGAGATTGTCAACCGCTACCTCAGTGGTGAATCTCTTGTTACCCGTCTGGTCTGTCCATGACCGGGTACGGAGCTTGCCTTCAATGTAGACCTGGGTACCCTTGCGGATGAATTTCTCAGCCACGTCGGCCGAATTCCTCCAGGCCACGATGTTGTGCCATTCCGTGTTCTCGCGAAGTTCTCCATTGCGGTCACGATAGCGCTCCGTTGTCGCGAGGGTGAACTGGGCCACCTTCGTCGCACCCTGGTTAGGGTTGTTCCCATCAAGGTAACGTACTTCCGGGTCTCTACCAACGTTACCGATCAGCATTACTTTGTTCAGTGACATAATGTTAGCTGTTTAGATATTATTAAAAACATAGGTCCGGCTTCCAAACGCCAAAACCTATGCAATTTAATGAATATTCTTGAGACCCGAAAGCGATTCGGGAGTTATTTTAGAACGGGGCGATACCGATGGACCAAGTCGTGAACTCTGGCCAGTATTTCTTGTCCATAAGGTTCATCGGCGAGTACTTCGCGTATATGCTGAAATACTTAAGATTCAGCTGGAACATAGCATCAACAGTGATTATATTGCAGTGGACACGTTTGTATTTATCCTTCATCTTATCCCCATCAAGGCTATACTTATTGACAATCGAGCTTCCGGCGTTTAGATTGACCACCGGACCGAGCGTGAAACCGAATCCTCCTCCGAAATCGTATGAATACAACAGGGGTGCATTGATGCTGAACACCCTCAATTTGGATACCTTCAGAGCTCCGCCCTGGAATGGTGCTACGGAGATCGTTCCGCCATCAGCCATGCTCATGGCATCCCCTCCTGTCAGTCCCAAATTTCTGAAAGTGATTCCCGGACCGAATGAGAATGTGCTGTGTCCGTGAGTTTGTGAATCAAGGGTATAGAAATAGAACTCAAGGGAATTCTGTGGATTGAAATCCAGGGGGGCCTTCGAGTTGGATAATATCGTTCCTACTCCTACAGCGCCAATAAGCGCACTGGAGCCGTAGTTCTTTATCTTGTGATAGAAAGGGATATCGAAATCCAAATGGACCTGGCCCTTTTCCGGGGACATCGACATAGTCTGGCTGGTCTTGACAATCACGACAGTGTCAGACTTCATGAGGATCGTATCCTTTTTCTCCTGTGCCGCCGCGATTACCCCGGCGGCCAATGCCACGAATGCTACAATTATCTTTTTCATCATCTTTCCTCCTATCTGTGCTTAAAAATGACCCTCAATTCTCCTACTGTGGCCTTACCAGTCATATATACCACTGTCACATACTTGTTCCCAGAGGCTTCCTTGACCTGATAGCCGACGTACTTGTTCCTATCCCTGTCTGCGGGGAAATGAAGCAACGCGTAGACCAGGCAGCCGTTCTCCGAATCCATTTCCTTCCCGATTGCCATCAGGGCGTCTCCCTCCAGCCATGAGGAGATTCTCTTTATCTCCTGATCCGTAGCCTGAAACCGGACACTCCGGAAATAGTCCAGATTGTAGGGCTTCAGTTCCCTGCCACTGACCTCGGATTCGGTAATCCTGGAAGCAGGAACCAGGGACCCGTTGAACAGGCTGTCTATCTGCAGGCCTGCCTGTGCCATTGCCGGAGAAGCAAGGACAAGGAAGGAACCCAAGGCTATGATTAAAAACTTCTTCATTGTTATTGTCCGAAAAATTCATTGAGTTGTTCTTCCACGCCTGTCCTGTCGGAAAGCAGGTCGGCCAGGATGTTGTCGACGTCGTTCATTACAACCTCCTTGTCAGTAACTTTCTTCCCGTCCACGAACGAAACACAGAAATTATCTTTGTTATATAGACTCACCCCGAGGGTGACGATTAATGCCAGGCTGGCGGCAATGACCGCCACTTTCATCCACGGACGGATGGTGAGCCTGCCGAACCACCGGCCCTTCGACCCCTTCGACAAGCTCAGGGACCGGGAAGATGGTTGGTGAGCCTGTCGAACCACCCGGCCTGCTGCGAAGAAGCCCATGATGGCACGGACTTCGTCATATTCAGGAGCCTGACCTTCCGGAGAGACCAGGAAGGCCTTCAGGGCAGTCTCTTTCTCTTCCGAGAGAGTCGCCTCGAAATACCTTTCAATCATTTCATCAATCCGTTCCATCATCATTCCTGAATTTGTCTCTTAATAACTTTCTGGCCCTTGAGGCCTGCATCCTTACCGCTGCCGGCTGCATGCCGAGCTCCTTGGCTATCACTTCGAAAGACAGGCCTTCATATTCGTGCAGTTGGATGATTTTTTTCTGCAATAAGGTAATATCCCTGTCCAATGATGCTTCCACCTTTCGGAAGAGAGCTTCCCGCTCCAGTGCCATCGACGCTTCGGAATCGTCTTCCAGACCCGCCTTGTCCAGCCCGACTGTCTTCCTGCCCCTGGACTTCCTGAACTCATCGATTTCTATGTTCCTGACGGTCCTTGACAGGAGACCTACGGCCTCTTTCAGGCTCGAAGCTTTGTATTTCCTTCCCCAGAGTCTGCAGAATGCCTCCTGGAGAGCATCTTCCGCTTTCCATCTGTCCTTCATGGACACAAACGCCTCTGTCAGGAAATCCTCCTTCATCAATTCCGGTTCTCTACACTAATAAACGAAGAAACCTCTGAAATGTAACAGCGTGATTTGTAAATCTCTCTATCATAGCCTGATAAGTAAAGGCCATCCCCATCAAAACGAGGGATGGCCTTTACTTAATCGCTTATATGCCAGTTATTTACAAAACACGGGCTAGAATTAGATACTTGCAAAGTATCCCGGGAACAGCAGCATGGTCATCGCATAACCCACGATAGTTGCAACGATCACGCTGATAAGTCCTGGCATCATGAAACTGTGGTTCAGGAGGTATTTACCAATCACAGTAGTTCCAGTACGGTCGAAGTTGACCGTGGCGATGTCAGAGGGATAGTTGGGGATAAAGAAATACCCATAGACGCTCGGAAGTACACCAAGCAGAACCGGGCCGGGAATACCCAACGAATAAGCCAGCGGAAGCATGGCCACAACCACCGCTCCCTGGGAGTTGATCAGAACCGAAACCAGGAAGAACACCAGTGCGATGGACCAGGGGTACTGGGTCACGATTCCGGTGAGCATCTCCTTGATCTGGTCCATATAGTTGCCGAAATATGTATCAGCCATCCAGGCGATACCATAGATGGCGACAACGGCGACCATTCCAGAGCGCCAAACTGCTCCTGCCGCAGCTTTCTTGAGATCGACCTTGCTCAGGATGATCATCAGAGCTGTTGCACAAAGCATGATTATCTGGATGGCGATGTTCATCTTCGGCAGCCTGGCAAGTGCTTCCTTGCTCATGATCATCTGGCAGAAAGCCAGTCCGACGATGATAAGGATGGCACACAGGAAAATGTAAACTGCAAGCTTGGCTTTCTTGTCGATGACCTTGTCAAGGGTGGTGGCATCGCTGCCATAGACATAGTCACGCATCGCCGGGTCGGCAATCCTCTTCTGGAACTCGGGATCCTTGTCGAGATCCTTACCCCTTCGATAGGAAGCCAAGGCTGCGAAAAGAAGACCGATCATGCAGGCGGGGATGGTGACCATCAGCACCTGCGGGATGGAAACGTCATAGCCATTGGTATTGGATATAGTCACGAAAGCGACCACCGCCGCAGCGATCGGTGAGCAGGTGATTCCCACCTGAGAGGCAACCGAAGCAACTGCACATGGTCTCTCCGGCCTGATTCCCTTCTTAATGGCGATATCGACGATGATCGGCATGAGGGTATAGACCACATGGCCGGTTCCGACCAATACGGTAAGGAAGAAAGTACAGAAAGGCGCCAGGATAGTAATCCTGTCCGGATTCTTCCTCAAAAGCTTCTCAGCCAACTGGATCAACCAGTCCATACCTCCTGAAGCCTGGAGGACTCCGGCGCAGGTGACAGCGGCGATGATGATATAGATTACGTCGGTGGGAGGGGTCCCAGGCTTCATGCCGAAACCGAAGACCAGGATCGCAAGTCCGATTCCGGAGATTGCGCCTAAAGCAAGGCTGCCATACCTCGAACCCACGTAAAGGGCTGCGAGGACTATAAGCAGTTGGATGATCATTAGTGCCATGGAATCTATTGAATTAGGTGGTTATTTCAGATTGGCGGAAAGGAAGGATCTGACCTCCTTCTCGGAAGTGAGGGTCTCCGGTTTCAGGGAGCCGTCAACTATCATGTAGGCAACGGGAAGACCCTTTGTGATGTTGTAGAGGCTGACGGCGGGAGTTGCTGCCCCACGACCGTCACAGACGTTGATCCAAGGAAGCTCCTGATTCCTGACTGCGCTGGCCCAAACGCCCTTGTCAGTGTCGAGGGAGACTGAATAGATTTCAAATCCCTTCGGATGATAAGCCTTGTAAAGGGGAAGGAGCACATCCTGGTTAAACATCTTTTGGGCAGCTTCGGAAGCCTGCCAGAAATAGACCATCACGACCTTAGAATCCACATCACTGAGTTTCTTAGGGGCACCATCCAATCCTGGGAGGTTCATATCCGGGAAACCTGCTTCCTTGGCATTCTGAAGGCGCTGTTCAATGGAAAGGATGCCAAGTCTCCGCTCAGCTTCCTTACCCAAGGCAGTGACATACCTTGAATCCGGATAGACAGTAAAGAGAGAATCATGGATACCCCTGAAAAGAACGGCATCAGTAGGCTGGCTGAAGACAGGGAATTCCTCATTGATCTTCTGGTACAGCACAGGGATGGCCGTGAGGGACTTGTTGTTGTCCAGGACATACCTGACCCTGGAACGATAGTAATCAACATACTTCCTGGAAGCTGCAACATTATCACCAGACTGGACCGTAGAGGCAAAGTCGTTCATGAAAGAAGCGAATTCATCTTCAATCTGTTTCAGTTTGGCACTCTCTTCTGAACCTTCGACGGAATAATTACCCTTGGTATCGGAAGTAACATTGACCTTGTCGCCCTTTCCAAGAAGAAGGGAAGCAAGCCTGGTGTCACCGTTGTAGACATAAACGAACTCCGGTTGACCCTCTTTCACTTCCATCTTGTAGGAATATGCTCCCGAGGCATCGGTCTTTACGGTATCGAGAACATTGAACGTGTTGCCGGAAAGCTGCTTTATGACAACCTTTGAATCGGGCAGTCCATCCACCTTACCGTTTATCCGGACCATGTCCGAACATGAAGAAGCGGCGACCAGGACGGCTGCCGCTATAAGAATAGTCTTACAATTTTTCATATTCATTTAATATCGCCTGGGCGACAGCTTTGTTTTCTTCTTCGCTGAAATGAAGTTTCTCCTTTTTGAAATCCAGGTCCGACTCGCTCTGGAGGGGGACCAGATGGATGTGGGTGTGAGGGACTTCCATACCTAGTACTGCAACACCAATCCTCTTGCAGGGAACGGCAGCCTTCAGAGCAACCGCAACCTTGCGGGCGAAAGCCCAGAGACCATCATAAACCGAAGGATCGAGATTGAATATGTAATCGTCCTCCACGTTCTTGGGGATGACAAGGGTATGTCCCTTCGCCAATGGATTGATGTCAAGGAAAGCATAGAACTCTTCGTTCTCCGCCACCTTGTAGGAGGGAATCTCACCCTTGGCTATCATTGTGAAAATCGTTGCCATGAGCTTAGATTGAGATGTCGAGGATCTTGAACTTGATGACTCCAGAAGGGACCTGGGCATCGACCACATCTCCCTTTGAATGTCCCAGAAGGGCTTTTGCGATAGGAGTGGTAGCAGCGAGTTTGCCATGGGCGAAGTCAGCCTCGGTCTCACCAACGATAGTGAACTCCATGACCTGCTTCATGGACAGGTTCTCAACCTTGACTTTGTTTAGCATCTGAACCTTGTCAGTGCTAACCTGCGATTCATCGATGATCTTGGCGTTAGCCACTAAATCCTTCAATTTGGCGATTTTAACTTCCAGGAGGCCCTGTGCTTCCCTGGCCGCATCATATTCCGCATTCTCTGAAAGGTCACCCTTTTCCCTGGCCTCCGCAATCGCCGCGGAAATTACAGGGCGCTGTGCCAAAGCCTCAGCAAGGTCCTTCTTCAATTTGTCCAACCCTTCCTGGGTCATGTAATGGATATCTGCCATAATAATCTTAACTGTTTTCTGACTTAAAAACGTTTCTGCGACGTTCGCAAAAACTGAACGGAGTCCCGCCCGTGTTTGGCGGAACCCAGTTCACTGATTGCAAATATAAATAATTATTCGAAGATTATTACTATTTTTACATTGATAATAAATCCAATAATGATGAAAAGATTCCTGACAATAGCAAGCCTGTTCCTGGTCCCAATGGCAATCTGGGGGCAGGAGATTTCCACACCGACCGTTAAAGAAACCCCGGCCCAACCTTCGACCGTCAAATTGGTCTGCGGCCCTTATCTTCAGAACGTCACTTCGGATGGATTCACTGTGATGTGGGTCTCTGACATAGATGCCCTCGGATGGGTGGAACTGGCACCGGATGACGGTACACATTTCTACTATGTGGACCGGCCTAAGTACTATGACATGACCGGTGCTGGCATCAACCCTCTGTCGAAGATACACACAGTCCGCATTACCGGACTACAGCCAGGAACCAGATACCGGTACCGCATAATGATGAAAGGACTGAGGGCCTTCAACGGCGAGCGTGACATAACTTTCACGAAACCTTTCGGAGCAAATGTGTACTCAGCAAAACCACCGGTGGTCACCACTCTCAAGGAAAGCTATGACAAACTGCATGTGGCCGTGGTAAACGACGTCCATGCCAATGCGGAGGGTTTCAGGGACCTCTTCAAGGATTCCCGGGGTAAATATGATTTCGTAGTCTTCAACGGCGACATGACCTCGGTCATCAATGAGGAGACACACATGGCCGTGTACGCCCAACCTGCTTCGGAACTTTTCGCAGACGAGACTCCCCTCTACGTAACCCGCGGAAACCACGAATTCCGTGGCTTGTTCGCAAGGGACTGGCTCAAATGGTTCCAGACTCCGACCGGCATGCCTTACTTCACATTCCAGTGGGGCAAGTACTTCTTCATCGCCCTCGACAGTGGTGAGGACAAGCCTGACAACGACATCGAGTACCAGGGTATGCTCAGCATGGACCAGTACCTCTACGAGGAATCTGTATGGCTTAAGAGAGTCACAGAATCCGAAGCCTTCAAGAATGCCGCCGTAAGGATCGTGTTCTCCCATATACCTCCAAGGCTCAATGACTGGCATGGCAACAAGAACGTCTGCGAGCTTTTCGTCCCAATCCTGAACGAAGCCGGTATAGACCTGATGATTTCCGGTCATGAGCACAACTACAGTGTCTGTCCTGTCGGGACTTCGAATGCGAAATTCCCTGTCCTGATCAACGACAACCTTGAACTCCTGGTCATGGACATTGACGGCAAGACCATCAGTTTCAAGACCAGTGACCCCTCCGGAGCCCAGACCCATAAGGGTTCATTCCCTGTAGTCAAGAAATAGAGAAAACGGTATGAAACCAGAAAGACCATTGTTGTCACTGATGGCTCTTTTCCTGGCCATCACTTTCGCAGCCGCCCAGGAGACAGACTTCCGCACTGAAGCAAGGGCTGCTATGTCCAGGTATGAATATTCAAAGGCCATAGAATTGTTTGAGAAGGCCCTCGAAACCGCAACTGACGATGAAGCGGCCATAAGGGACCTGTCGCTCCAGAAGGCCCGCTGCCAGAAAAAGATGCTGCGCTACGACGCTGCGGCCGAGACCCTTGCCTCAGTCATGAAGCCCGGGGTAATGGATGTCGAGGTTGCCGGAGAGCTGGCGGAATGTCATGTCAGCTCCGGAAAGTTGGCTGATGCCTTTCTGCTATACAACCTGCTGTCCCTTCAGCATCCGGACAACCTTTATTTCTCTATCCAAAAAGCCTCCCTGCTTTTCAAGATGAATGACTTCGAGGGATGCCTGGACGAGGGAAAGGCGATCTGCAGTCGGGACTCGATACCATCGGTCCTTTCACTGGTAGGAGCAAGCGCCTTGAAACTTGGACAGGTTGACACGTCCCTGGCTTATTATCGAAAAGCCCTGCGGCTCAATCCGCTGAACCCGGGAACAGTCACCAGCATCTCGAACATCCTGCTGGGAAAGAAAGACTATGACGGAGTGATAGACCTGACCAAAGGATTCCTTGAGGAAGTTCCGGACAATCTGTCCGTGGGCCAGATTTTGGGGGTAGCCTACTACCTTAAAGAAGACCAGGACAACGCCTACGAGGTTTTCAAGCAACTTCGCAAGGATGGGGACAAGTCTTACGGTACGATGTTCTATTCCGGGATGAACGCATTGACCCTGAACAGGTTCACGGTTGCCAGGGAGTGCTTCGGGAACGCCTGGCAGATTGATTCGACTGATGCAAAGCTGGCGACCAACTATGCGATTTCCCTTTTTAAGGACAACTTGGTGCCAAAGAATCATATCGCCGCCAAAAGACTGCTCCTCAGGGCAGTCGAACTGACCGATCCCGATCCTGCCCTGATGTACAAGATTCACAACGGACTGGCACAGCTATACTATAATGTGTCCGATGTCAACAATGCCCTTCCCCACTACGAGAAAGCCTTTTCCTATTACCCGGAAGACAAAGGTCTGCTGATATCGATAGGCTATTGCCATGAGGTGCGCAAGGAATACAAGACCGCCCTCCAGTACTACGAAAGATACCTGAAGGAGGGAAAGGAGAACACCAAGAACTGGAACTTTGCCAAGCAGGCCATAACCCACATCAAGAGTGAGTTACACATGCAGGAATAGTCCTGACTAACCTGCAATGCAGGAATTGCGGTCTCGTTCAAGTTGGGCTTTGAGCTCATCAAGGGAACCGAAACGGCGCTCTTCCCTTATCTTCTGAAGGAATGTAATCTTCAGGTCAAGCCCGTAAATATCCTCGTCGAAATCGAAAATGTTAGTCTCTACGGTAGTGTCAGTCCCTGAATTGACAGTCGGGCGGGTACCTATGTTGCACATCCCCCTGAATTTGCGGCCAAGCGATTCGACTTCCACTGAATAGACACCATTGCCCGGAAGCAACTTCAATGGCTCATAGAGCCGGATATTCGCAGTAGGGAAACCTATCGTACGGCCAAGGTGGTTTCCGGCCACGACGACTCCCACAAGCGAATAATCATAGCCCAACATGGTAGCGGCAGATTCTACGTTGCCTGTTGAAAGCGCCTCGCGAATCTTGGTGGAACTGACTACAACCCCGCCTGGTACGGACACACTGTCGGTACGTATTACGTCAAGTCCGGCTTCCTCGGCAATCCTTCCGATTTCATCTGGGGTAAGCAAATCGCTCCCTACCCTGTTGTCATAACCTAACAGGACAGCCTTTCCGCCGAAGCGGCCTATTACATAATCCTTGAAATACTCCTTGGTGGTTAGACGGCTGAATTCCCGGGTAAAGGGAAGGACCTCAATCCTGTCCACTCCTAGCCCATGAAGGATATCCTTTTTCTCTGAAAGGGACGTAAGAAGGCGAAGGTTACGAGCATCGTCCTGTAGGACATTACGAGGATGGGGCCAAAAGGTGACGACCATACTTTCGTCACCCCTGTCCCTGGCGGCCTGTACCAGCCGCTCAATAACAAAACGGTGTCCGAGATGGACACCGTCGAAAAAGCCGGTGGCTATAACCATTTCACAAGTTCGAAGTCCTGCCTGTGTGGCATAAGGGGATTCTTAGCGTACATCCTGGTAGCCACCTGGTACATACCGGTCTTATCCGGCATGATATCGGTCTGGTACTTGGCCACTCCATCATTGAATTCAACCACATTGAACTCGTACCTCTCCTGGATGTGAAGCCTGTGCTTGCTGTCAGTCGTAGCAAAGATCACCTCAACCCCGATGTCTTCTGGAGTAAGGTCACCTAAATTGAGCACGACCTCAACCTTAAGGCTGCTGTTCGTGGAAAGCGAGTAGGAAGGATCAGGCTGCGTCTCGGAAATGACTTCGATATTCTTCCATTCGCGGCGTACCTTCTTTTTCCAGGCCGAGATTTTGCGCGCGAGACGATAATCATCGGAGATCACCTGCTCAGCCCTGGCTGCCTGCGGAACGTAGTATTGGTTCACGTAGTCAGTCAGCATACGGTTGGTGGTAAAGTTGCTTGCCACCTTTGCCACTGTGTTCTTGATGTATCCTACCCAAGTCGGAGACAGACCGAGTTTCTCGTCCACGTCATAGTAGGCAGGAACGATATCGTTCTCGAGAATGGTATAGATGGTTGCAGCATCGAGTTCGTTCTGGTACCTCTGGTCGTCGTAGGACCTGGCGCGAGGAAGAGCCCAACCGGCACCTTCCTTGTAACCTTCCACCCACCATCCGTCGAGGACGGAGAAATGCATGACTCCGTTCATGGACGCCTTCTCACCGGATGTACCTGATGCCTCCTGCGGCCTTGTGGGGTTGTTCATCCACACATCGACTCCCTGTACGAGGCGCTTGGCAAGGCGGATGTCATAACCGGGCACAAAGACAATCTTGCCGATGAATCGATCCTGCTTTGAAATCTCCACAATCCTCTTGATGAGGTCCTGGCCAGCCTTGTCGGCGGGGTGGGCCTTTCCTGCGAAGAGGAATTGGACGGGATGCTTCGGATCATTGACTATGGAGTCAAGCCTGTCGAGGTCGGAGAAGAGGAGGGTGCCTCTCTTGTAGGTCGCAAAACGACGGGCAAAGCCTATCGTCAGGACATCATCCCTCAGGTTCTCCTTGATGGCCACGATCTGGCTGGGGGAATAGTGATTGCAGAGTGCAGGATCGGAGATAATTTCCTTGACCACCTTTATCAACCTGGATTTCAGGATCTTCCTGGTGTCCCAAATCTCATTGTCAGGAACCTCATAGATTCCGTCAAAGCAGGATTTGTCATAGTGATGGGTCTTGAATTCGGGACCGAACACCCGTGAATGGATCTTTTGCCACTCAGCAGCCGTCCAAGTCGGATAATGGACTCCGTTAGTCACATAGCTGATGAACAGTTCCTCGGGCAGATAGCCAGGATACATCCTGTTGAAGATGTCCTTGCTTACCTCTCCGTGAAGCCAGGAGACTCCGTTGACATTCTGGGAAAGGCTGGAAGCCAGGAAACTCATGGAGAACTTTTCGTTCTGGTCAGCACCGTCAGGTTTTCCGAGAGCCATCATGGTCTCCCAGTCGATCTTGAGCCTTTGAGGATAGTGGCCTATGTACTTCCTGAGAAGGCCTTCGTCAAAGGAATCATGTCCGGCAGGGACAGGGGTATGGGTAGTGAACAGGGAAGATGCCCTGACCACTTCGACTGCCTCTCCGAAATCCAGATTGTCTTCCTGAATATATTCACGAAGCCTCTCGAGCCCTGTGAATGCCGCATGTCCCTCGTTGCAATGATAGACCTGGGGATTGATACCAAGGTTCCTGAGAGCCCTGATTCCTCCGACTCCGAGGAGAAGCTCCTGCTTGAGACGGTTCTCCCAGTCCCCGCCGTAAAGGTGGTAAGTCACCTGACGGTCTTCAGGTATGTTGGCCTCGTAGTCGGTGTCAAGGAGATAGAGATCAGTCCTTCCAACTGCAACCTTCCAAATCCTGGCGGTTATGTTCCTTCCAGGGAAGGCTACGCTGGTAGTCATCCAGTTACCTGTGGAGTCGAGTACAGGCTCTGCAGGGATCTTCGTGAAGTCCTGGGCATCGTACTGAGCCACCTGCTCTCCCTGTCCGGTCAGGACCTGGGTAAAGTAACCGTACCTATAGAGGAAGCCCACTGCCACGAGGTTGACATTCATGTCGCTTGTCTCCTTAAGATAGTCACCGGCAAGGATTCCAAGACCTCCTGAATAGATCTTAAGGGAAGTGTCAAGACCATACTCCATACAGAAATAGCCTATGGTCGGAGTGGTCCGTTCCGCCTTCAGGGCCATATAGTCATTGAACTCATCCATCACGGACCTGTAGTTGTCCATGAAGGCCTCATCCTTGGCGAGAACCTTGAACCTCTTCAGGCTCACAATGTCCAGAAGAGCCATAGGGTTGTGCATGGTGTTGTGCCATACCTCAGAGTCTATGGATTTGAAAAGGGCCTTGGCCGATTCGTTCCAGCACCACCAAAGATTCTTGGAAAGGGTTTCGAGCCCTGATAATTCCTCCGGAAGATGACGTGTTACCATAACGCTCTTCCAAGCCGGGTTGTTGATTTCTATCTTGTTATATGCCATTGATCTATCCTTGTTAAGTTCATCGGGGAACGCCCCGTTCGCAGCGACAACCTTCTCCAGTGCAATCGAGTAGGCCTCGTTGTAATACTTTATCTGATTCTCCCAGAGGGCTATCTTGGAGATGTCCTGTGCAGAAGCCATCATTGCCTTCCTGCCTTCGTCGTCAAGTCCGGCAATCTCCTTCACCCTGTCCACGACTCCATCGACTACCTTGAAATAATTCGAGTCGTTCCTTTCAAGGACCGTGATTCCAGGATGATCCTTCCCATAGTGGCTACCTACCCATTTTCCAAAACCGGAAAGACTTGTGGTAAGGGAAGGAATCCTGAATGCGAGGCTCTCCAGAGGGGTGTATCCCCAAGGTTCATAATAGGAAGGGAACAAAGTGAGGTCCAGACCGACCAGAAGGTCATAGTAAGTCTTACCGAAGACTCCGTCATTGCCGTTCAGATAAGAAGGAACGAAATAGACCTTGACACGGCTTCCCTTTGCATTGGTAAAGCCGAGTTCCCTGAAACGGCGGGTAATCACATCAGACCACGGGTCCATCAGATAGTGCGAAGTCTGGGTTGTGTAGTCTTTCGATCCGGTTCCCGAGAGTTTCGCGACCAGCTCCTTGTCGGCGCCGTTATGGCCTGAAGGAATCATTATGAAGGCCTGGATGTCACGCCCAACAGGATCAGTGTCAGAAAGCTTCTTAAGGGCGTCGATAAACACGTCTATACCCTTGTTGCGGTACTCGTAACGGCCTCCTATTCCAATGAGGATGGCATCCTTGGAGACCTCTTCGCCAGACATCGCAGCCGCAACTTCGATAAGCCTCCTGCGGGCTTCTTTACGTTTCCTTTCGTAGGTTTCTTCCGTTGAAGGAGTGAAACTGTTCTCGAAACCGTTCGGAGTCACCACATCGACAGGACGCTGCAGGAAATGCTCGCATTCCTTGGCAGTGATCTCACTGACAGTAGTGAATGCATCTGCATTCTGGGCGGATTTCTTTTCTATCGAGTGACGGGCAACCACACCGAATTGCTGAGCTTTCTGGTCGCCGTCATAGGCATCCATGGAATCGTAAAGCGGAAGGTTGTTGCCCGCAAGGCACCTCCCCATCACTGTCGCATGGGTAGTGAATACCTTTGCTATAGGAAGATTGGTACTCTTCAAGTATAGCAATCCTGAACCAGTCTGCCACTCGTGGAACTGGGCCACTACCTTGTCGGCTGGATTGAGATTGAACTTGTAGAAGCTCTCAATCACATGGCCTGCAGCGTATCCGAACAGGACATTCTCCTTGTAGTCCCAGTTGCCGGTCAGGGAATCCACCCCAAAGCGTTTCCAGTACTCTGTCAGGATATCATTCTGCCTGGTGAGGAATTGCTTGTAGTCCACCAGTATGGCAATGGGCTTTCCTGGCACGTTCCACCTTCCCAACCGCACCCTGAGACCTTCAGAGGCGGCTTGGGCTTTCCATAGGCTGTAAAGGTGATTGTCTTCTATGAAATCAGGATTGCTCTCCGTGTCCATCCAGACATCAGGTCCGACCAGCAGGTGGTGCTTGTGGAGTTGCTGCTTGAGATAGAGCGACTTGGTCGCAATCACTGTGTAAATGCCTCCTACCTTGTTGCAGACTTCCCAGCTGACTTCGAACAGGTAGTCAGGATTAATCAGTTCTTTCGCCATTTAATTATTTTCGATTTTGGTCGCGACAGCGTCATCAATCCTGATGATGAAGTCGCTAAGGGCGTTCATGTAATTAATGAAGGCCTCGTATGGAGTATTATAAGGGTTGAAATACCGGTGAACCTCTCCGTCAGAGAAGAACTTCGTACTCATGTAATAGAGATGGTCGCTCTCCTGGAGATGGCCGAACTCTTCCCAGAGGATTGGATCGTTCAGAAGGGCAAGTTTCTCGGATTGATCGTAAAGCTTGTTGAAAGCATCCTGCTGGAGCTCGTTTCCAAGCCATGCGGTCACATCCCTTTCCTCATCTGCCCATGAAATCGGGTCAGGAACATCGATCTCGGCTACGGCCTTGTGCTTCCTGGAAGCTCCCGTAGGAGTAACGAACTCGAACGCTCCGTCTGAGAGAACCACGTCAGGAAGATACCTCATGAAGTCGAAAATACCCGAGGACTCCTTCTGGTGCTCACCGAAGGTCTCGTAGTCCATGAAAAGGTTGATGATCTCTCCTTCGGCGGCTTTGAGCCAGGTGAGGAATTTCTCTCCGGTAAGAGGCCAGTCCGCCCATCCCTTGTCGGAGAAACGGAAAGCGATGTCATCACTGAGGGAATAATTCCTGAGCAGGAGCTTGAGGTGCTTCTGAAGCGGATCCGTGTAGATGTAATCAGGGTTCTTCCATCCGAGGATATGACGGGCTCCTTCGGTCAGCATGGTCTTGAACCCAAGGTCATAGACCTGCCTTCCGATAGAATCGGAATAAATCATCTCGGTGTTCCTGAAAGCTTTCGGGGTCATTCCGAAATGGTCCTCGATGGCCTTTACATGCTTCTCTACCTGATGCTTGAATTCACCCTCGTTGGCAAGGGATGCCAGGGAATGGTAATATGTTTCCGCGAGGAACTCAACGCATCCGGTAGCGGCCAGTTCCTTGAAGGAGTCGATCACTTCCGGCTCGTACCTGTCGAACTGCTCCAGCGCTGAACCAGTGATGGAGAATGTCACCTTGAATGCGCCTTTGTGCTTCTTGATAAGGTCCAGCAGGATCTTGTTCATTGGAAGATAACACTTCTGGGCGACCCTGTGAAGGATGGTCCTGTTGGTGAAATCATCATAGTAATGGGAATCCTTGCCGATATCGAAAAAACGGTACAACCTCAACCTGGTAGGCTGATGGACTTGGAAATATAGACAGATGCTCTTTTTCATGGCTGGTTATTTAATGACGGATTCATAGACTTTCTTCATCTTCGCTGCCGCATGGTTCCATTTCAGGCGGTTGACCTCATCATAACCTTCCTTGGCGGCGAAGTCCGCAAGAGCGGGATAGTTAAGGAGGGCATAGATGTCGTCCGCCATGGCGTCAACATCCCAGAAATCAACCTTGAAGGCATATTTGAGCACTTCGGCAGCTCCACTCTGGTTGGATATGATCGAAGGTACATTGCTGCGCATGGCTTCCAGGGGAGATATTCCAAAAGGCTCTGAAACAGATGGCATGATGTAGACGTCCGACAACGCGAACATTTTCTGGACATCAGTTCCACGCAGGAAACCGGTGAAATGGAAACGGTCGGATATTCCCAGACGGGCGGCATGGCGGATGCTACGGTTCATCATGTCACCGCTACCGGCCATAACGAAATGCACGTGCTCGGTTCTCTTGAGGACCTTTGCGGCCGCCTCGATGAAATACTCGGGGCCCTTCTGGAAAGTAATCCTGCCCAGGAAGGTAACCACCTTGTCCTTTAGCCCTCTCTCTACATTGAGATTCTCCCTGCCGCTGAAATCCACTGCATTGTGGACAGTAACCACCTTGTCAGGGGATATGCCGTACTTGTTGATAACTATGTTGCGGGTCAAGTCGCTGACTGCGATGACCCTGTCGGCAGCCTCCATTCCCCTCTTCTCTATGTCGAAGACCCTGGAATCGATCATGTCCTCCGTGCCACGGTCGAAAGAGGTAGCATGGACATGGACGACAAGAGGCTTTCCCGTTAGTTCCTTGGCGGCTATTCCGGCAAGGTAAGTGAGCCAGTCATGGGCATGGATGAGGTCGAACTCATCCTTGTGCTCCATGGCTATCGTTCCACCGACCATCGCGTACCGAGCAACCTCCTCCATGAGGTTCGAACCATACTTTCCGGAGAAACGGAACTTTTCACCGATATGCTTGTCGGTGGATTCCTCACGGAGTCTTTTTTCGGCTTCGACCATCTCGTAGAACTGATCCGGATCCACATAGGGAATCATGTTGGTACCGACCTTCATGAACTTGACCATATTCACGAATTCATCGACCGAAGAACTCGTGGAGACCACGGGAACGTCACTGGCATTGATGATCGTAGCCACGCTGCCATCTTCATCCCCTGAAGCCGAAGGCATCACGAAGATTGTCTGTACTCCGTTCTCGGCAAGACCCTTGACGATACCGTAGCAAGCGGTTCCAAGTCCGCCGGCAATGTGGGGAGGAAACTCCCACCCAAACATCAGGACTCTCATTTCTGCGCCTCCTTGTATTTTGCAATCATAAAGTCAACCATAAGAAGGGCCGAGGTACTCAGGGCAGAAGAAATGGCACCATGAGGCTCGTGAGGCGGATCTCCGTCATAAAGCTCGGAGAATGCACCTACACCATGCTTGTTCAGGTCCTCGTAGAAGCCTTCGACAAGCCACTCTGCCTTCTTTATGAAGGATGCTCCCTTCATCCTGAAACTCACCCAGATGTAGGGAGCAAGAAGGAACACCCTGGTGCTTCCTCCATGATAGGCGAGATCCCTTTCATGCTGGGTGCCTTCATAAACACCCTTGTATTCGGCATTGCGGGGAGAAAGGGTGCGGATACCCCTTCTGGTCACCAGTTCATTGTCAATCACGTGGAGTATTGCGCTGGCAACTTCAGGATCGACCGGCATGTCTTCTTCGACTATTGCATAAATCATGTTCGGGCGGACCTCCATGTGCTGCCCGGCATTGTCAACATAGTCAGCCAGGTAACCTGCACGGGGATTCCAGAACATAGGCTGGAAATTAGCCTTTACAAGATCCTTGATTGCGGACCATTTCTCAATGAACTCCTTGTCCTTGCCCCCGCCATATTCCTTTTCCATGGCCAGGGTGATACTTATCGAATGATACCAGAAAGAGTTCGTCTCAACCTGATAGCCAGCCCTTTCGGTAACCGGACGGCCATTGATGTAGGCATTCATCCAGGACAGTGCCCAGGAATCCATCTGGGCCCAGAGCAGACCGTTAGGCTGCATGGCCACTTCCGATCTCCTTCCTGGCAGATAACTTTCAAGTATGCCCTTAAGGGTGGATCCGTATTTCTTCCAGACTGCTTTCCCGTCTCCGCCCAACGCAATGTACTGGTTCAACGCTCCGGCAAGCCTGAGCGGAGCCTCGACCTGGGTGGTCTTGTGGAACAACCTCTCCTGCTCGTCGGCAATCAGGTTGTCAATGATGGCTTCGAATGAAGCCTTGTCACCGGTAGCACACAGGGTGAGGCCTGGAGCGGCCATTATGGACTCCCTCAGAAGTCCTGTGAACATCCAAGAGAACCCGGCAGTGATCTGCTTGCGCCCGGCACGGTTCTGGATCAGAACATCCGCACAGCGGACAAGCTGGTCGTGATAGGAAGTCACAGGAGGTATCTTCCCGAGAAGGCTTTCAAAGTGGCGCTTCAGTCCGGAAGGATTAATTTCGGAAACAGAAGCTGAGAAAACCAACGAATCCCCTTCCTTCATCTCCGCCTCGAAATGGCCGGGGACAAAAAGGTCTTCCCTGCAATCAAAACCACGCCTGTATTCGTCGGAGTAGGTGATTCCCTTGTACCAGCAAGGAGTCTGGACAAATCTTACGTTCTTGGTGTTGAACTGCAGGTTCAGGTCAGGGAAACCTTCGTAAAGATTCCATGCCATTCCTCCGTTTACCTCCCATCCCTCTGTCCTTGCATCAGGATTCTCCTGGGTAAGGGAATGGATGTCGCGGAACGCAAGGAACGGGGTAAGGAGAAGCGTTTCCTTCGCAGGTGCAGCCACCATGTCGTACCTGATCATGACCTGGTCGGCATCAGGTACCAGAAGGATTGTCTTTGTGAAGATGGTTCCTCCAACCCTGTAAGTGATCTTCGGGACAGGATCCGCCTCGAAATCGATGATGTACTTGTGTCCTCTCGGCTCATAGATGTCGCCGTAGCAGTGGATGCCCAGATTGAACTGCTTGCCGCCAAGGATGAGACTTTCATCCAGAGAAGAAAGCAGCAGGTGTTTCATACCTCCGAACCTGTCGACCGGAACTGCCAGGAGGCCATGATAACGCCTCGTGTTGCAGGTGACGATCGAAGTGTTGCAATAGGCTCCGGTCTTGTTGGCGCTGATGATCTCCCTTTTCAGTGAATAGGAGAGGTTCACCAGCTCGGACTTGTTGAATTTCAGAAAAGCCATATTATCTCATTCAATTCTAATTCTTTGCTATCAACACCAATGCGCAGCGGCTGGGCAGGTAAAGCCGCAGTTGTCCGTCCACGGTAAAATGATCCCCGTCGTTGTCCATGCGGGAAAAACCGTCGAATTCTGCAGCATCGGAATCGAGCACTTTCACATACTTTCCGGCAGGGGCCTCGAAGCCATAATCGACATAGGATTCTACCGGATTGAAATTCAGTGCAAAGATAAGGTTTTTGCGGCCAAATATCAAGATTTTCTTCTCCTCATCCGCCCTGAGCAGTTCGGGCCTGAAAGCCAAGAGCCCATGCCGTTTTACCAGATGGACCATAGCCTTATCAAATGCCTGTAGGCATCCATACCTCAAGAAACCATTGTCAGAGAGCGACCAGAGCCTTCTGGCATGTTGGAAACTCCAGCCATTGCCCTCGCGGGGGAAATCAATCCATTCAGGATGGCCGAACTCATTGCCCATGAAGTTGAGATAGCCGTCTCCGGCCGTACCTATGGTAGCAAGCCTGATAAGCTTGTGGAGTGCAATCCCCCTGTCCACCAAAGGATTTTTGGATTCCTTGTTCATGGAAAAGTACATCTCCTTGTCCATCAGCCTGAATATGATCGTCTTGTCACCCACAAGCGCCTGGTCGTGGCACTCGGCGTAGCTGATGGTCTTTTCATCGGAGCGCTTGTTGGTAAGTTCATACCACATCTCCCCCGGACTCCACTGCTCGTCCGACTTTTCCTTGATCCATTTGATCCAATGGTCTGCAATACCCATGGCCATCCTGAAGTCGAAACCGACTCCTCCGGCAGCGAAGGGTGCAGCCAGACCGGCCATTCCGCTGACGTCCTCGGCTATCGTGACTGACGAAGGTCTTATCTCCTTGACCAGCATGTTGGCCAGGGCCAGATAGGTGACTGCATTCTCGTCCACTCCCTGATCGAAGTACAAGGAATAATCGCCAAAGTCCTTCCCAAGACCATGGTCCCAGTAGATCATGCTGGTGACACCGTCGAAACGGAAACCGTCCAGATGGTATTCCTCGAGCCAGAACTTGCAGTTTGAAAGGAGGAACCTCACAACCTCGTCCTTTCCGTAATCAAAACATCTGGATCCCCAGGCCGGATGATGGCCCTGGGGGCCCTGGTAGAAATAAAGGTCGTCCCGGCCATCGAATAGACTCAGGCCTTCAGCCTCATTGTCAACACTGTGGGAATGGACGATGTCCATGACCACGGCTATTCCCATCCCATGGGCGGCATCGACCAGTTCCTTGAACTCCTCCGGAGTCCCGAACCGGGAGCTCAAAGCAAAGAAATTGGACACCTGGTAGCCGAAAGAGCCATAATACGGATGCTCCTGGAGCGCCATTATCTGGATAGTGTCGTAACCGAGTTTCCTTACCCGTGGAAGGACAGTCTTACGGAATTCGCTGAATGTGGAGACCTTGGGTTCTTCGGAACTCATTCCAATGTGGCACTCGTAAATCAGCGGGTGAGGTCTCTTGAGAACTTTGTCATTTTTCCATGAATATGGTTCAGCGGGATCCCAGACCTGGGCGCAAAAGACCTTGGTCACCTCATCCTGCACAAGTCGGGTACAATAGGCGGGGATACGCTCTCCTCCTCCACCCGGCCACTCTATGAAAAGCTTGTAGAGTTCCCCATGGGAGAGGAACATGGAGCCCAGCCTGAGTTCCCAGTTACCTTCTCCGGCAGGTTTGAACTCGTAGGCACCGGTCCGTTTCCAATTGTTGAAGTCTCCGATAAGATACAGTCTTGAAGCATTGGGGGCCCATTCCCGGATGACCCAGGAGCCGTCCTTCTCCTTATGGAGACCGTAGTAAAGATGATTGTTTATCCCCTCGGAAAGACTTCCGGAAGCGGATCCCGTTATTTTGGCCCTGGCATCCAGGATCCTCTGGTGACGGGCCTCTATCGCATACTTGAAAGGCTCGAGATAGGGGTCGGTCTCATAGATCTTTTTAATCTTCTTCATAGTTTTCGAATATACGAATTATTCATGAGAAAACTCACAGCGGCTCGGGATTTGTTGAAAAAAGGGAAAAAGCGTAACTTTGTAGGTTATGAAGAGAATCTGGTTTCCGCTGGTAGTGGTGTGCGTGATCTCGCTCCACGCCATCGGCATGGGCAATCGCCCTGCCGATGGTGATCCCGGTTTCGGATTCGTTTCAGCCATAAGGCCACAGAGGCCTGACACTATCCGCTACAAGAATCCCTTCTCCAAGAGGGGCGGCACAGGCAAGCTCGACACCGCCGGCTTCCTTAACCCTATCGATTCCATCCCGGCCATTACTGCAAGGGACACCATTTTCCCCCCAGACTCCCTCAAGGACATCGATCCGTTCAGGTACAAGTATTACGTCGCCCTCCTTGACTCCCTCACCCACAAGATAGTAAGCGACTCCCTGAAACAGGCGGGTGACTCCCTGGACTGGCCGGTCCTGGACTCCCTGTACAGTATCGATTCCGCAGCCAGGAAACAAGCCGCCTACGACGCCTGGTATTCCAGCCTGACAAAAGCTGAGAAGAAAAAACTGGAGGTTGAGGCCAAGGAGAGGATAAAACGGCAGAAGGCAGAAATACTCCAAGCCCACAGGGACAGTGTCGCAGAGAAGAGGGACAGCATCAGGGAAAACACTCACAGGATCCTCGAAACTTTCGCCCTGTCCGATTCACTTCAGTACAAGAGACTCGTCAAATGGACCCATGAAAGGGAATTCCACAGGATTGAGGTCCAGGAAACGGACACCAACTACAACTATCGGTTCAACGATTATCCTTTCTACCGTAAGGATGTCAACGCTTCCTGGCTGGGAGTAGCCGGATCGCCCCTTCAGTATTATAATTATTTCAATCGTTCCAGCGAAAACGGGGTGTCTTTCTATGATGCCTACGAGCCATGGACATATTCGGCGAAGACTGCACCCTCCTACAATACGAAGACTGCTTATACGGAACTCGCATATTACGGCACCCTCTTTGCCCAGTCCCAGAAAGCCTCGGACAACCTGCACATCCTCACTTCACAGAATATATTTCCGGAACTCAACTATACCTTGGAATATGACCGCTTCGGCGGCAATGGGATCATGGAGAACGAGAAGACCGTAAACAAGACCTTCTCGGCCACCACGAACTACCTCGGTAAAAAGTACATGATGCATGCCGGTTACATCCACAACAAGATTGTCCGGAACGAAAACGGAGGTACCACCGACATCTCTATGGTCAGGGATACGACACTCGATGCCAGGGAGTATCCGGTCTATTTCACAAATGCCTCAAGCACCACCACCAGGAAAACCGTTTTCCTGGACCAGCAGTACAGGATTCCTTTCATGTTCATAAGGACCCTCCAGAACAAGAAGGATGACAAAGCTTTCAGACAGAGGATCCTTTCTTCTGGAGATTCTTCCCTGATAGCCAGTATCGACAGCCTGACAGCATGGCATGCTGCTGAAAGGTCTGCGGCCGACACATTGGGAGATTCCAACGTCACTACGGCATTTATCGGCCACAGTTCTGAATACTCAGTCTTCCGCAGGCTCTACAAGGACAACATATCAAAGAACGACGTTATAAGAAGGGATTTCTATAACAGGAACTTCTACTACAATCCCACGGCAACCAATGACACAGCCAGGGTTTCGAAACTGGAAAACAGGTTGTTCATCCGCCTCCAGCCCTGGTCGGAAGAAGCGATAGTCTCCAAACTCAACGGAGGAATCGGGAACCGGATCACCTCATGGTATGACATCGATCCCACGTTCCTGAGTGGAGGATCGAACACAGTCTGGAACTCCACATTCGTTTATGCCGGAGTCGAAGGCCAGTTGAGGAACTACATCCAGTGGGACGCAACCGGAGACTATGTCTTCCTGGGCAACGAGATGAACGACCTGACCCTGAAAGCTAACGCCAGGTTCTCCATCTATCCATTCAGGAAGGCCAGGACGAGCCCTGTATCCCTCAATCTCCACTTCGACACTTCCCTCAAGGAACCTGAGCACTACCAGCGCCATTACTTCTCCAACCACTACAAGTGGGACAATGATTTCGGAAAAGTGTCCACCAGCAGGCTACAGGCCAGGATGGACATCCCGCGCTGGAAAATCAGTGCAGATGTGGGCTATGCCTTGCTCAGCAACAACATCTACTACGACTCCCTTTCAGTGGTCCGCCAGAATACCCAGCCTATGAGTGTTCTCAGCGCTTCCCTCTCCAAGAACCTGGCCTTAGGGCCGGTCCATCTGGACAACAGGGTCCTGTTCCAGATGTCTTCCAATCAGGAAGTGGTTCCGGTACCGACTCTCGCCGTAAACGCCAGATGGTATCTCCAGTTCGATGTTGCAAAGAACATAATGCAAATGCAGATAGGGGCAAATGCATGGTACAACACCAAATACTATTCTCCTGCCTGGAACCCGGCAGTCGGAGTGTTCTACAACCAGAGAGAAGAGAAGTACAACAACGGCCCCGTGATCGACGCCTTTGTAAATGTCCAGTGGAAGCGTGCATGCATATTCGTAAAGGTTGAGAATGTCGGACAGGGCTGGCCTATGGACAAGTTCGATTATTTCAGCACCCACCGCTACATCAGGACCCAGAGGGCCCTGAAATTCGGAATGTACTGGCCATTCTACCTGCAACCTTCCCAGAACACCACTGTCTCTGCAGGAAGCGGTCTTTCCGGTTCCCGCAGTCATTGATACCTGTGCCATGGGAGTAAGAAGAGTGTTCAAGAAATTCCTCAAGTACCTCATACCTACGCTTGTGGTGCTTCTTATCATCCCTGTGACCGGCAGGAAGTACCAGTCGTCAAGGTCGATGGATTCCTTCAGAGGGGAACCCCTCCGCTGCGCACTTAGGCTGGGGCAGTTCGACCAGCTTCAAAAAGGCTACCTTACGGGATTCAACTACGAACTCCTGAAGAAATTTGGCAGTGCCCACAGCGATTCCACCATAATCTTCCTGGGAGAGAACGATGTTTCCTATTTGGATTCGCTTCTTCTCGACAGCCTGGACATACTTGTGATCCCCTCCAGGGAGTTTGCCAGGCATGATGGCCTGATAGCCCTGAACCCTGCAGATACCTCTGTGACCTGGGTGATTCGGAAAGATCCGTACAGGGGACATGAGATACTTCGTTGGTTCAAAGCCCTCAAGGCCTCTCCGGATTATTCATCGATGGAAAAACGGTATTTCATGGGTTACAACCCTTACAGAGACGGCAGGAAGGAACCATCTATCATCAGCCCATATGACGATTTCATCAAGAAGAATGCTAAGGTCATAGGATGGGACTGGAGACTGCTTGCCTCCCTGATCTGGAACGAATCCATGTTCCGCATCCAGGCCAAGTCGCCCAGAGGAGCAGTCGGCCTGATGCAGATGATGCCCCTCACAGCAAAAAGTTTCGGACTTGAAAACTTGCTGGACCCTGAAGAAAGTATCGCTGCCGGTGCAAGGTACCTTCAGATGCTTCAAAGGACTTTCAGCTCTTACAGCACCGATCCGGAAGTGGTTACAAGGCTTGCGATAGCTTCCTATAATTGTGGTCAGGGAAGAACCATGGAAGATCTCGAGGGAAGGGAACAAAGCGCAGAGACAGTTGCCTACACAAAGGCAGTCCTCAATCTTTATGATTATTTCAGGGGCGTGGAACCCCGCTACAAGGAAGTGGCTGACAGCGTAGCCCTATTGAGCCCTGACAGTCTGGGCGGGATCGACCCTGGCGATGAACATGCAGGGGATGAGGAGGAGGAGCATGATGACCAGGAATGACAGCACGTCGGCAGCAAGCACTCCCGGAAGGTTGAGGTGGACCGGGACGAAGGGTACGAAATAGTTCTCGGGATTGAGTTTCAGGACATGGGTCCATTTCTGGACACCGCATAACAGCAGAGCGGCAGCATTTCCTATCAGCAGACCTTTCAAGACTATCACAGACGCCACCTTCAGGAAGACTTTCGCAATAGATCTGTCAGTCATTCCAAGGGATTTGAGGGTGCCTATAGTGGAGATATTCCTGAACAGCATGATCAAAAGACCGGAGATCATGTTGAACCCGGCAACTATCGTCATCAATATCAAGATGATGAGTACATTGAAATCAATCAGGGTAAGCCAGTCAAAGATCTGGGGATACCTGCTCATGACTGATGTTGCGACAAGGTTATCGTCGTCATCGGACGAATTCTCCAAGGCAATCATCCCCACCTCATCAGTCACCTTCCGCATACCTGCCACATCTCTCGATCCGGGGACCAGAGACAGTTCTATGGTCGAGACCTCGTCCCCTTCCCAACCATTCAGGCGTTGCAGGTCGGCAATGTCAGCCATGACTATGATATTGTCCGTGCCATCCATTATGCCCTCATAGACACCGGTGACGTTGAAGTTGCGTACCTTCACATTCTCGCCAACGAAATAAGTCAGCATCTTGTCTCCCTCATGGAGGTCCAGAAGGTCGCTCAGCCTGACAGGGATCGAGACCCCGAGCCTGACAGTATCAGCCACCGTGGAATCTTTGGGAACACCCTTGAAAAGCACACCATGGATGTTGTCACCTTTCTTAATAATTCCTGCACGATAGACGGCAGGAGTCATACCTTTGACTTCAGGGAGGGACAATATATCCTCCTTGAAGCTGGGGTTCGATGATATAGGAGAATCCTCATTTATATAATTCATGTCTACGGGCATCAGCTGAACGTCGCCCGTAAGGTCGGAAATCCCGTTTCTGATCTCCGCCCTGAAACCGGCGGAGACCGAAACGGCGATTATCATTACAAGGAAGGAAATCGCGATGGAAATCATCGCGATCTTTCCTCCGAAACGGAGACGCCTTGCTATGAAGCTCGACGCATCCATGAATATCTTACCAGATGTGTACCCTTTCGCTTTCGGGACGCCACATAGGATCGCCTTCCTTGATTCCGAAAGCATCGAAGAAACTCTGGAAATTCTTGACCGAGACATTCACCCTGTTGACTGCAAGGGAATGCACGTCCTGCCTTGTCCTGCGGGCCTTCTCCTGGTCAGTGATGTTCTGGGCCCAGACTGCGGCGTAGCCAAGGTAGAACCTCTGGTCAGGGGTGAAGCCGTCGATAAGGCCAAGATCCTTCCCGGCGATGGCATTATGCATGGCGGTGTAGGCGATGCTCAGGCCACCGTGGTCACCTATATTTTCTCCGAGGCTGAGCTGGCCGTTCGCCATCAAAGCGGGTGCACCATCCTTGGCAGGGAGGATTTCCACTGCATCAAACTGCTTTACGAGCACCTGTGCCTTCTCGTTGAACCTTGCGGCATCCTCTTCCGTCCACCAGTTGGACATGTTGCCCTTGCTGTCGAAGAGACGGCCCTGATCATCGAAACCGTGGGACATCTCGTGTCCGATCACAACTCCGATTCCACCGTAATTCACGGGATCGTCAGCGTCGGGATTGAAGAACGGAGGCTGGAGGATAGCTGCAGGGAAGCAAATCTCGTTGGTCGAAGGGTTATAGTAGGCGTTGACCGTCTGAGGTGACATGCCCCACTCAGTCCTGTCGGTAGGCTTGCCGAGTTTGGAAAGGTTGTCGGCGACCCTCCACTTGCTGGCTGCGGTGAGGTTTTCATAATAACTCTTTTCAGGATCTATCTCAAGGGTGGAATAATCCTTCCACTTGTCAGGATAGCCGATCTTAACAGTGAAATTGTCCAGTTTCTCATGGGCCTTTGCCTTGGTCTCGTCACCCATCCAGTCCAACTCGTCGATATGCTGGCTGAAAGCAGCCTTCAGGTTGTCCACGAGGGTAATCATCTTCTCTTTGGAAGAAGCAGGGAAATATTTCTCCACATACATCTTTCCGACTGCCTCACCCAACACTCCGTTAGGAACCTGCATAGCCCTCTTCCAGCGAGGCCTCTGCTCGGTGATACCTGACATCTGGGTGCTGAAGAAATCAAAGTAAGCGGCATAGAAATCATCACTCAGGGAGCTGGCGGCACCGCTGATCACCCTGGCAGCAAGATAATCTTTCAGGATGGAAAGGTCCTCATTGGAGAAATATTCTGAGAAACCTTCAAAGAATGAGGGCTCTCCTACCACTACCTTTTCCTGAGCGGGAATCCCGCGGGCATCTAGATAGGCTTTCCAGTCGAATCCGGGGAAGGCGGAGGCCATCTGATCGGTACTATAGACATTGTACTGGGCCTGGACATCCCTTTCCTGGACGCTGGTCCAAGAATTCTGAGCAAGAACATCTTCTACGGCAAGAGCATTCTCCGCCGCCTTCTTGGGGGAATCAACACCAGCGAGTGAGAAGACCTTGGCAAGGAAGTTACGGTAGCCTTCCTTGATCGAAGCATTCTCCGGCTTGTCATAATAATCCCTGTTACCGATTCCGAGGCCACCCTGGCCGAAATAGAGGATCTGATTGTCACTGTCAACCATGTCGGATTCCACATAAGCACCGAAGAAAGGCCGCTGGCCTTCATTGTGCATCTCTCCGACCAGTTTTACAAGTTCATCCTTGTTCCCAACTGAATAAATCCTGTCCAGGATACCCTTGAGGGGAGCTGCACCCTCTGCGTTAAGCCTGACAGAGTCAAGGCCCTGCTTGTAAAGGTCGGAAATCTTCTGCTCAACCGAACCCTTTTCGGTCTTCATCGTAGTCATCCCGGAGAACAATTCGTTGAGGCGCTCGATATTGTCTTCACTGAGTTTATCGAATGAGCCGAAACGAGCATATTCAGGTTTGAGGGGGTTGTTCTTCTGCCATCCTCCGGTAGAATACTGATAGAAATCCACAGCCGGGGAAACGGTCATATCAAGGTTAGAAAGGTCGATTGCAGGTACTTTGTCCTGCTTTGGGGCACATGCCATTAGGGCTGAAGCCATTGCCATAATCAAAAGGGCTTTTTTCATATTTGATTGACTTTATGAATATTCATCAATGAACTGCAAAGTTATCAATTATTTTACGATATTTGCACACCGTTCAAAGGGAGCATGGGAAGAATCATTCAATTCCTTAAAGACTGGATGCTCCCGGTGGCAATTGCCGCCGGAATCCTGATCTGTCTAGCCATGAACTGTATCGGATGGCTTGATGCCAAGGTAGAACCAAGTTTTACCGGAGTTGTCAAGGACCTTCAACCTGTACTGGTTGCCCTGATGCTGTTCCTCCAGTTCAACAAGATTTCCCCGACTGACCTCAGGATGAAAAGGTGGCATCTATGGCTTCTGATGTTCCAAACTGCAATCTTCATCGCTCTTGCCTTCGTCACTACCATGATTCCTGTGAGCAACCCCAGGATACTCATCGAATGCGCCATGCTCTGCTTTGTGTGCCCCACTGCCGCTGCCGCAGGGGTGATCACTGACAAATTAGGAGGAAGCCTCTCGGAAACAGTGACTTATGTGGTTCTGATCAATATTCTCGCGGCAATAGTAATCCCGCTTGTGATACCTATCGTACACCCCTCCGGAGACAGCACCTTTTTCGTAAGGTTCGCCGCCATCTGCATGAGGGTGTTCCCTCTCCTCGTTTTCCCCCTTCTCCTTGCCTGGTTCATCCGCTACACTATGAAGAGACTTCACGAGAAACTCGTCAAGTACGCCGGATGGGCTTTCTATGTATGGGGAGTAACCCTCTGCCTGTCAATCTACCTGGCCACCGGTGCCCTCCTCAAGAGCGGGGTCTCCTTCTGGATGTTCCTGATGATCTGCCTGGTTTCAATCATCTGTACCTTCATCCAGTTCAAGTTCGGAAGATGGACCGGAAGGCGCATCAACAAAGATCCTATCACCGCCGGACAGGCCCTCGGCCAGAAAAACACAGGCTTCCTGATCTGGCTGGGCTATTCCTGGATGACTCCGGTCACATCTGTTGCCGGAGGGCTCTACAGCATTTGGCAAAATCTCTTCAACGCCCTGGAACTCTACAACCAAAGGCACCACAAAGGATGATGACACCTAGATCTTTCATGGTTGCGGCAGTGGTGGCACTGCTGATTCCATACCCGGCTCCGGCCCAAGAACTACCCAGGATGGTGACTGTCCAGAAAGGATCTTTCACCATGGGAAGTGAAGGCTCGGGGTTCGGCTACGACGAAGCCCCTGCCCACAAAGTGACGATCTCACGCGACTACCGGATGAGTGCTACCGAGATTACCAACCTCCAGTACGAACAGTTCGATCCTGATCACAGGAAATTCCGTGGAAAAGGAGGATTCTCAAAAGGCGACCATGAAGCTGTGACATTCGTGTCTTACAAGGATGCGACCGCCTATTGCAAATGGCTCTTAAGGAAGACCGGGAAGCATTACAGGCTTCCCACAGAAGCAGAATGGGAATACGCATGCAAGGCCGGTACCAACACTCCTTTCAGCACAGGAGACACCATACCGGAATCCATGAAAAGACATCAGCAGACAGAGAGGAACCAGGTTCCTGTGTCCCTGGAAGTCGGTTTGGATGAACCTAATCCATTTGGACTCCAAGGCATGCATGGAGGTGTTGAGGAATGGTGCAGGGACTGGTACGGAGAGTATTCCGGTAAGAAACTCACCAATCCTGGAGGACCCTCCAAAGGGATTTTCAGAGTAACCAGGGGCGGTAGCCACAACACACCCGTCGAATATCTCAGGAGTGCCAACCGCTCAGCCGCAATGCCTGATGACATGCATGCCCAGATTGGATTCAGGGTCGTGGAAACCTCAATGAAACCAAGGACTTACAAGTCAAAGGCAAAAAATACCCTCCTGGAATCCAATGTGAGTCAAAAAAGAGCTTCATGGGAGAAGCTGCCGTCTGGCAAGCCTCTATGGATCAAACCGATACCCTTCGTAGTACCTCCTGTTGACAACACACCTTTCTACTCCCATAACCACCAACCTGCAATCACATGGTGCCCGAACGGTGACCTGTTGGCAATCTGGTTCTCGACAGTTAGCGAAAACGGCAGGGAGATGGTTGTCCTTGGATCCAGGATGAGGAATGGCTCTGACTCATGGGATCCGGCTTCCTTGTTTTTCAAGGTTCCTGACAGGAACATGACCGGATGTTCCCTGCTTCTTTTTGAAGACTGTACCATCATGCATGTCAATGGAGTGGCAAACTCCGGAGACTGGAAGGAACTGGCTATGGTGACCAGGTTCAGCAAAGACAATGGCCGGACCTGGAGTGCCCCGACCTTCGCTGAGGCAGAGCATGAAGTTCGGCATCAAGTCATTGCAGGGCCGATAATCTATTCAGACGGGACGATCATCCAGCAGTGTGATGCAGGCCCAGGAGGGGAAGACGGCACTTCGTTCCATCTCAGCACTGATGGCGGAAAGACCTGGGAGGACACGGGATCGACTATTCCTGGAATCCACGCTGGAGTCGTTGAGCTTAAAGACGGTACACTGATGGCATTTGCAAGGGGCAACTCGATCGACGGCCAGATGCCGGTCAGCTTCTCTTCTGACAAGGGAAGGACATGGACAAGCCGGGCAAGCGGTTTCCCTCCTATTAGCAGCGGACAGAGACTTGTACTCAAGAGACTGGACGAGGGGCCTATCATGCTGGCTACATTCAGGGAAAACGGCATGACGATCCATCTCTCATACGATGAAGGGAAAACATGGCCCGTCAGGAAACTCCTGACTGACGGATCAGGGATCGAGACAGCAGGGGGCGCTTGGACTGGAGATTTCAAGATGGATGCCACCCACGCTGAACCTAAAGGCTATTTCGCCTGTACCCAGACTCCCGACGGAGTCATCCACCTGATCTCAAGCCGCCTCCACTACCGCTTCAATCTATCCTGGATTCAGCAATAGGTCATCAAAGCGTAGAAAGGCGGGCCTGGTAGGAGGCTTTCTCAGTCTCGTTCTCTGTCGCTTTGATCAGCATCGGCAGGTACTTCTTCTCAAGTTTGACATTCTTGTCGTTCCTGGCCAGAAGGACACAGTTCTTCAGGGTTGCGTAGTCGTTCGGAACCTTTTTAAGTACCTTATTATAATACTTGAGAGCAGTCTTGCTGTCATGCTTGTGAACCAGATAGTAGGATCCTATGTTGGTCGTGTACTCGTAGGCCTTCGGATAATAGCTCACCATCTTTTCCGACAGTTCCTTGAAAGCTTCATAAGACGAAGGGGTTCCGAGCAGGAAGAAGGCATAGCAGCAATCCTGCATCAGGGAAGGGAAAAGATTCGTGTCCGAGACATAACCGGGATACTCCCATGACGGATGGTTATGGCCGTCGTAATCAATCAGGGCCTTAAGATTTGAAAGAGCCATGTCCGGGCTCTCTTTCTCGTAGCCCAGGAGGGCAGATATCTTGTAAAGTCTGAAATCCAGCCTGTTCTGGTTCAGTTCAATGGCTTTGTCTATCGCCTGGGTGGCTTTGCCGAACAGTTCGTCGTCATAGTTGTCAATCTGGAAATAGTTGACGTTCTTGCCCAGTGAGTCCTTGAGAGTGATGATGGGATCTTTCCCAAGATAACGTTTGACATCCTTGATCTCGTAAATGGAGGAACGGCTCTTCTCGAGATAATAGGAGAACTTTCCAAGAAGCATGTCAAGGTCTTCCGGATAGTCATTCCCCCAATTCTGAAGAACGGTCTCGATCCCGACTCCTGTGCTTCCCAGTCTGGAAACAAGCAGTTGGTAACGGTCGGAATACTCCTTCTGGGTAGGCTTGTTCTGGGCAACGGCCGGCATTACGGCCAGGACTGCTGCCACAGCCAGATAAACAAATCTCTTCATATTCATAAATCTATTCTTATCCTTCTGTTCTGGGGATGGAGGTTGTTCCATCTCCTTCCAATGTTTTTGACAAAACCTAGCGGGTGCCCCTCGAAACAAACGAGCAGGAAGCCTTCAGGTTGGCCTTCAATGAATATGCCATCGCGATGGAGGAACTTGAGAGCCGTCTCGCGATCCAATTCAACGGTAGGGTAAATGTCTGTGGGAGGGAATATACTGACAGCCCAGTCGGCCGAAGGAACAAGGTCTTTCCCTTTTGTCGTCCCTTTGACCAGGCCGCTCCTGAGTGTGTGAAGCACTTCCGGTCCGAGGCGGGTAGAGCCGGACTCAGCGGTCTTCTCAAGGACAGAGACATACTGACCCTCCCCAGGTACGAAACCGGGCATCAGGAGTCCGCCGTTACGTGTCGGAATGACTCCTGGCAGTTTGGAATAGTCATAAGCCGTCGGCTCCGCCCCGAGTTCCTTTGCTGTCCACTCCACATTAGAATCGTTCTCAGCCTCTTCGAAGGTACAAGTGGAGTAAATGAGAATCCCTCCTTCCCTGAGGGAAGGCCATGCATCAGCCAGGATTCTTTTTTGACGGGAGGCACAGAGGGCAACGGCTTCTTCTGACCAGTCCTCGACAGCCTTGGGGTCCTTGCGGAACATCCCCTCGCCGGAGCAAGGCACATCGGCCACAATGATATCAAAAAAGCCTTCGAGTCTGGAAAAGGATTTCGGGTCGCAACTTGTGACAGTCACATTCGGGTCACCCCAGACTGCTACGTTATCGCTCAGCACCGAGGCCCTGGCACGCATGACCTCATTCGCCACAAGCAAGAAACCATCGCCGAAACGATCTCTCAGTGAAGCAGCCAGATCTGTGGCCTTCCCTCCCGGTGCAGCACAAAGGTCAAGGACACGGACAGGCCGTCCCAAACCTTCGAACCAGTCGAGATGTTCCCTGACCATATGTCCGACTATCATCGCCGAAGAATCCTGCACATAGTAACATCCCGCATGGAACAACGGATCCATCACAAAGCGGGGCCGCTCCCGGAGGATCACTCCGTACTTGTTCCAAGGCACATCATTACCCTCCGGGGAAGGGAGTTTATACGGGTTGTACCGAATGGAGACGGAGGGAGACTGTGAAAATGCATCAAAGGACAGACCGGCCTTATCGTGCCCTACCGCCCTTTCAAGGATGTCCATCAGGACCCTGTCATCCAATCCCTGCATGCCTACTGACCCTGTCTCCTGGCCAACTCTTCCTGCATCCGCCTCATCGTCTCCTCATCCAGGCCCTCGGGCATCCTGCCCTCAGAAACAGATACGAGACCGTCAACGACCCTGTCCATCATCTCCTTGATCTTGCCGCTGAGCATCATCTTCATCATCAGGTTGAGATCGGCATG